>OLQV01002614.1_pt1 | contig 11640 bp, 7 predicted proteins | sample 1672371 | NCBI WGS metagenome assembly OLQV01 (sample SAMEA3136676, study PRJEB25190) | human gut metagenome
ATTACCGCCGCTATTTTGCCAGCCGCAAAAAAAGCATCTTCGATGCCAAAAAGCGCCGGGTCATCAGCCACGAGGAACTGTGCGCCATCCTGGCCACCACCAATGTGGTACTGCCCAAGGAACGCCACTATTTCATCGAGACGAACTACACCCAGTACATCCACGCCCACCACAAGCAGGACTTGACCGTCACCCGGGCGATCATCGAGCGCAAATGCCCGGAGTATCTGCCGGCCTACGACATGTATATGTCCAAGACCCACGGCCACCACTTTAATATGTTTGTGATGAAGCGGGAACTGCTGCAGCATTACTGCACCTGGCTGTTCGACATCCTGTTTGAGCTGGAGCGGGAACTGGACATGACCGGCTACTCCACCAACGACCGCCGCGTCTTCGGCTTCGTCAGTGAGCGTTTGCTTGACGCCTGGCTCATCACCAACAACATCAGCTACGAAGAGTTGGACATCGTGTATATGGAGCACCAGAACTGGCTGCACAAGGGCACCCAGTTCTTAAAACGTAAATTTTTCCCGAAAAAAGATGACTGAACGATTTTCTGTTGCGGCGGTGGTGGTGACCTACAACCGCCTGCCGCTGTTGCGCCAATGCCTGGCAGCCCTTGCCGCCCAGACCGCGCAGGATTTGACCATCTTTCTGGTCGATAACGCCAGCACCGACGGCACCGCCGAAGCTGTGGCCGAAATGGCCTTGCCCAACCTTGTTTACCGCAACACCGGCAAAAACCTGGGCGGGGCAGGGGGCTTCGCCTACGGCGTGCGGGAGGCTGCCCTTGCCGGGTACGACGCCCTCTGGCTCATGGACGACGACACGCTGCCCACCCCCACGGCGCTGGAAGCCTTTTTACAGGCCGACCGCAACTTGCAAGGCCAATACGGCTGGCTTTCCAGCCGCGCTTTAGCGCCAGACGGCACTGACCAGCCCATGAACCTGCAGCGAGTGACACCCTACAAAGACCTGCCCGGTTTTGACGGCGAGCGCATCCCGGCGGTCATGGCCAGTTTTGTCTCGCTGTTTCTGCGTACCGAGACCGTGCGCCGGTACGGCCTGCCCATCGCCGAGTTCTTCATCTGGTCCGACGATTGGGAGTACACCCGCCGTATTTCCCGGGCACAGCCCTGCTACGTGGTCCCGGCCAGCCGGGTCGTGCACGCCATGCAGAACCCCGGCGTCGTGAACATTGCCAGGGATGTGCCCGCCCGCTGGGCACGCTACCGCTATTTTTACCGCAACGATGTGGTGCTCTACCGCCGGGAGGGACTGTCCGGCTGGCTGTGGCTGCTGGCCAAGGACAGCTGGCACACCGTACAGGTCCTGCGCGACAGGCAGGGCTGCCGCGCCGAGCGCATAAAAATCATCTGGAAGGGCTTTGCCGCCGGGGTGCGGTTCCGCCCGCAGATACCGTACCTGCCATGAACCTGACAAAACAAATTTGCCATAAAGCTGCGCACTTTGACGCCGTCGCCTTTGACGTGTTTGACACGCTTATAAAACGCGACGTTGCTGTGCCGACAGGACTTTTCCGCCTGATGGGCGACGATTTTTACGCTGCCCGCATCCGGGCCGAGCGTGAGGCCCGCGCCGCCCAAAGCAGGGAGGTAACGCTGGCTGAAATCTACGCCCGCCCGTGCCTTGCCCGCTATGACGCAGCGGCGGAGTGTGCTGCAGAGCTGGCCGCCTGTGCGGCGAACAAGCCCGTGCTGGATGCGGTGCAAACGCTTAAAAAGCAGGGGAAAAAGCTCTACTATATCTCCGATATGTACCTGCCGCAGACGCAGATCGACGCGATGCTGCGCCGCTGCGGCTATCCCTGCTTTGACGGCGGCTTTGTCTCCTGTACTTACGGCGTGCAGAAGCGCAGCGGCAGACTGTTCAAGCGCTTTTTGCAGGAAACCGGCCTCACGGCGAAGCAGCTGCTTTTCATCGGTGACAGCTGGCGCGCCGATGTGGCCGGGGCCGCGCTGGCGGGCATCACCGCCTGGCATCTGCCGACGCCGCCTGCACCTGCGGATAACGCTGCGGCTTTTGTGGAGAACCGTCTGCCGCAGCAGCGATCTGACGGTGAGGCTCTCGGCTTTTCCGTGCTGGGACCGCTGGCAGCGGCATTCTGCCAATGGCTGCACGCGCGCCGTGCCGCCCGCCCGGAGGCCCGGCTGTATTTCCTCGCCCGCGATATGTACCTGATGCGGGACGTCTATCACACGCTCTACCCGCAGGAGGAGACCGGCTATTTACAAGTCTCCCGCCGCAGCCTGGCTCCGGCGTTTCTGGCGGCGGGGGACTGGGCCACAGTGCTGGCCGCCCTGCCGCGGCAGACTTTGACCGGTGCGCAGATCGCCGAATACTGCGGCACGACCTGCCCGCCGGAGCTGGCGGACAGGCAGTTTGATTTGAAGCAGCCGGACAGGGAAGCGCTGCACGCCTTTTTGCGGCAGCTGCCCCGCCCGGACGCCGCCGACGCGGTCACAGCCTATCTGTCTGCGCAGGGCATCCGCCCCGGCGATTTCCTTGTTGACATCGGCAGCGGCGGTACAACGCAGCTGCTGTTAGAGCGACTGCTGCAATTTCCGCTGCACGGGCTGCAGCTCTCGGCGGATGACCGGCTGCGCACCCGCTTTGCGCCCGACCAAACGGAAGTATTCCTGTTTGACGGCAAGCCCGCGCCGCGCCTGTATTGGGCGGGTCAGCCGATGCTCGAGCGCCTGCTCTCACAGGATGTCGGGGCCACGCTGGGCTACTGCGCGGAGAAGGGGGGCATCGTCCGTGTGCGCACGGCCAGGCAGCCCGCCGAGCCGCGCATTGCACAGATTCAATCCGGCGTGCGCCGCTTTGCCGCCGCCTGGCGGGACAGCGTGCTGAACGGCCAGCCCATCCCGCCGCAGCGGGCCATTGCCCCGTTTTTGCGGCTGGTGGAAAGCCCGACAGCTTTACAGCTGGATCTGCTCGGTGACCTGACGGTTGAGGACGGCGGCACCTATCCGCTGGCCGCGCCGCAGCACACAGCGCACTACCTGACCCACCCGCGGCAGGCAAGCCGTGACTTTGCAGAGGCACGCTGGAAGATCGGCTTTTTGCAGCGTGCCGTACCGCTGCCGCTGCCTTACGGAAAATTATATCTGAAACTGAAAAAATAATGCGAAATGCGAAAGGAGGTACCCCCATGGCCAAGATCAGCGTGATCATCCCGGCGTACAATGCCGAGACGACCCTGCGCACCGCCGTGGAATCCATCCTTTCCCAGCAGGTGCCGGAGCTCGAGATCATCATCGTCAACGACGGCTCGACGGACGGCACGGACCGGCTCTGTCACGCGCTGGCGAGCGAGTACCCCTGCATCCACGTCATCACCCAGAAGAATGCCGGCATCTGCGCGGCCCGCAACCGCGGCATGGAGGCCGCGAGCGGGGAGTACATCACCTTCTGTGACGATGACGACCTGTTCTGGCAGGGAGCGCTGCGCCTGCTTTTGCAGACGGCAGAGGACACCCGCGCCGACCTTGTGCGCGGCGGCTATGAGCTGCTGCGCCAGCGCCCGGACGGTACCTTTGCCGAGCAGCCGCACCCTGCCGGAAGCCCCTGCACGATAGCGCTGGGCCGCGGCGGCAGCTACGGTGCTTTTTTGGAGAACAGCGGCCCGCAGTTTGTATGGAACGCCCTCTACCGCCGCACGGCGCTGCTGGGGCTGCGCTTCAATGAGCGGTGCAGCTACGGGCTGGAGGACTTTGTCTTTAACGCCGCAGCCTATCGGCGCGTCGGCAAGGCGGTCTACATCCCGCAGGTCGTCTACCGCCATTTTGAGAGTGCGCAGAGCACCTCCTGCGCGCACACGGCGCAGGCACTTTTGGGCCGCATCCGGGCGCTGGAGCCATGGATGGAGGCTGAATTCCACGCCGCCCAGCGCTGGTGCGGCCCGGAGGAGCTGCAGGCCGTCTGGAAGGACCGCCGCGCACAGGCTGTCACCTTTTTGATGCACCAGCTGCGCGACGCACACGCCCCGGGCGTGCTGCGCCGCAAGGCCTGGCGCACGCTGCGGGAGGCCCTGGCCCCGTACCCGGGCAGTCTGCTGGACACCCTGCATGACGCAGGGCACAATAAAAAACAAACAATGGCACTGCTTTTATACCAGATGCGGCTGCAGAAGCTCTACGATCTGCTGCCGGTCAGAGAGGAACAGTTATGAAAACGATTCTTGTTACCGGTGCAGCGGGCTACATTGGCCGCCATGTCGTAAAAAATGCGCTGGACCGCGGCTACCGCGTCATTGCGGCGGATTTTAACTTCAAGGGCGTCGACGAGCGCGCCGAGTTCTGCGATGTGCCGCTGTTCGGCGGTGACGCCGACCTGTACCGCAAGCTGGGCAGCCCGGACGTCTGCATCCATCTTGCCTGGCGCGATGGCTTCCGCCATAATTCCGCCGCCCACATGAAGGATCTGTCCAGCCATGTGACGTTTTTGAACACGCTGATCGACGGCGGCCTGAAGGACCTGAGCGTCATGGGCACGATGCATGAGGTCGGCTACTGGGAGGGTGCTATCAATGAGAGCACGCCCTGCAAGCCGCAGAGCCAGTACGGCATTGCCAAGAACGCCCTGCGCCAGAGCATGATGCTGACGCTGGCGGATTCCCCCTGCAAGCTGCACTGGCTGCGCGCATACTATATCACCGGTGACGAGGTGCACGGCAGCTCGATCTTTGCCAAGATCACCCAGGCCGAGCAGGACGGCAAAAAGACTTTCCCGTTCACGAGCGGCAGCAACCTCTATGACTTCATCGACGTGGACGAGCTGGCCAACATGATCGTGGCCGCCAGTGTGCAGGAGGAGATCAACGGCATCATCAATGTCTGCACCGGCAAGCCGATGAGTCTGGCGGACCGCGTGGAGCAGTTCCTGCGCGACAAGAACTACAAGATCAAGCTCGACTACGGCGCGTTCCCGGACCGTCCGTATGACAGCCCGGGCACCTGGGGCGACCCGACAAAAATCAACCGCATTCTGGCAAACGATACCTGCAAGCGTGCATAACATACAAAAAGGAAAAACGCAATGAAACGATTGGGCATCTTTTTCTTCTACGAAAAAAACGGCGACGTGGATGATTTTATCACCTACTACCTTGCCGACCTGAATAAGAACCTGACCGAGCTGGTCGTTGTCTGCAACGGCAAATTGAGCGAGCAGGGCCGCGCGGCCTTCTCGCAGTTTACCGACAACATCATCGTGCGCGAGAACAAGGGTCTTGACGTCTGGGCGTACAAGACCGCGCTGGATTCCTACGGCTGGGCGAAGCTCTCGGAATTTGACGAGATTGTCATGACGAACTCCACCCTGATGGGTCCTGTGCGCCCGCTGAAAGAGATGTTCGACGCCATGTGGGAGAACCGGGACCTCGATTTCTGGGGCCTGTCCATCCACCACGGTGCCAAGTCGAACCCCTTCAAGGGCAAGCACCTGTATAACTATCTGCCCGTACACATCCAGTCTCACTTCATCGTTTACCGTCAGCGCTTTGTGCAGAACCCGGAGCTGCAGGCCTACTGGGACAACATGCCGATGATCGAGAGCTACACCGACTCGGTGCAGCGATACGAGGCTGTGTTCACCAAGCAGTTTGAGGATAAGGGCTTCAAGTGGGATGTCTATGTGAAAACCGACGACCTGAAGGACTTCACAGACTATCCGCTGCTCGTCTGCCCGACGCTTTTATTGCGGGAAAAAAAATGCCCGCTGTTCAAGCGCCGCAGCTTTATGCACGAGCTGGAGGCCTATCTCAACGACACGGCAGGTGAGCCGGTGCAGGAGCTGTACGACTATCTGCGGGACGAGACGGACTATCCGATGGACCTCATCTGGAAGAACATGATCCGCACGATGCATCCGCACGATTTTACCCGCAATCTCGCACTGACCCGCATCATCGAGCCGACGGTGTTGGACGAGGCAACGGCACAGAGCATCCGCCAAAACCGCCGCATTGCGCTGGCCATGCACCTGTATTTCATGGATATGCTGGATTCCAGCAAGGCGTTTGCGGCAAAGTTCCCGCCAGAGACGGATATTTTCATCTCGACGAGCAGTGCTGATAAGAAGCCGCAGATCGAGGCCGCCTTTGCGGACCTGAACGTCCGCAGCGTCACCGTGACCGTGGTGGAAAACCAGGGCCGCGACGTCGGCGCCTTCCTCTGTGACCTGGCCCCGCAGCTGCGGGACTATGACTACGCCTGCTTCATGCACGATAAAAAAGCCATCCAGACCCGCCCCGGCAGCGTCGGCGCGAGCTTTGGCTATGTCTGCAATGAGAATGTCTGCAAAAACGCTGCTCATGTGCTGAATGTGCTGTGCGAGTTTGAGAAGGACCCGTACCTCGGCATTCTCTGCCCGCCGTACCCGACGCACGGACTTTACTTCATGAATATGTGCTCCGGCGGCTGGGGCCCGAACTTTGAGAACACGAAAAAGCTGATGAAAGACCTTGGCATCGATGCGCCTGTTTCCGGTGAAAAATCGCCCATTGCGCCCTACGGCAGTGTGTTCTGGTTCCGCCCCAAGGCACTGGCACCGCTGTTTGACCACGGGTGGCAGCACTCGGACTTCCCGCCCGAGCCGCTGCCCCAGGACGGCACGATCAGCCATGCCATTGAGCGCATCTATCCGTTTGTGGCCCAGAGCGCGGGCTATTACCCGGCAGTGGTCATGAGCAAGAGCTACGCCGTGACCCACAACGATACGATGCAGGCCTACGCGGGCGGCGTGATCCGCCCGCTGGCCCGCGTGTTTGACTGCACAACCTTCTATGGTGCGGTCAGCTCGGCCACCGGCTTTGCCTACAAAAAGTACCACCTGTTCAGCCACTACGGCCCGTACTCCGACAGCCGCCGCCGTCACGCGCGCAACTGGCTGCGGGACAAGCTGCCCGCAGGCTCCTACAAGGTCATTATCAACACCAAGCGCGCTATCTTTGGCCCCCACGAAGGCCCCTATGAGGACTGACAACGCATGAAACGACTGGTCATCTACTTTCACTATGACCCGGCAGGCTGCATCGATACGGCCTGCCGCATTGCCGTACAGGCTGTGCAGAAATACGGCAGGGTCGTATTCGTCACCAACGGCACGCTTGCCCCGGCGGACCGCGTCTGGGTGCGCCAGTCCGGTGCGGGCCGCATCGAACGGGAAAACGTCGGTTTCGACGTCGGCGCATACAGGGAGGCTCTGCTGACTCTGGGCCGGGAGAAATTGGCCGAGTATGAGGAAATCGTCCTGATGAACTACACGCTGGCCGGGCCGGTCTGCTCACTGGCGGCGATGTTCACCGCGATGGACGCCCGCCCGGAGCTGGACTTCTGGGGGCTGACCCGCCACTACGCCATGCAGAGCCGCCGCTTTGGCGGCGCAGTGCCCGAGCATCTGCAATCCCATTTTATTGCGGTGCGCCCGCGGCTGTTCAACAGTGATGATTTCTGGAGCTACTGGCAGAAAATGGAACTGCCGACCAGCTACGAGCAGTCTATCATCCGCCACGAAACGCGGTTCACGCCGTATTTTGCCGCCAGAGGCTATGCCTGGGATACCTACGTGCAGACGGACGACCTGAAACCGGTTTTTGTAAACCCCATTATGGCCTGCCCGCGGGAGCTGCTGGCAAACCGCGGCTGCCCGTTTTTTAAACGGCGCAGCCTGTTCACGCCCTATGCGGATGAACTGCGCCGCACGGACGGCCTCGCCGCGCGGGAGCTATGCGACTATGTGACGGCCTATACGGATTTTCCGCTGGAGCTGCTGCTGGTCTCGCTGTTAAAAGCACAGCCGCTTTCAGCTCTTGCCCAAAACCTGCATTGGTGCTATCCTGTCGGCGCACCGACAGGGAAAACGCCCGACCTGAACGAGCTGGGCCTGCGGCGGCTTCATTACGAACAGCCCGCCGCGGACCCCGTGACCGACTGGTATAACCGGCAGGCAGCCGCCAACGCGGACACACTGCTGGCAGAAGCTGCTGCTTTGTTTGAAAAAAATCCGATGCTTGGCGTGTTAAGCCCTTCTCTGCCGCTGTGGCAGGGCTGCACCGCCGCCCGCCGCGCCGCCTGGATGCGGGAGAAGGACGCACTGGCACAGGAGGTATCCGTGCCCGTCGGCAGTGACCCGCCGCCCGCGCCCAACTGCGGCTGGGTGCTTGTGCGGGAGTCTGCCTTCCCGGACGGCATCCCAGCCTGCACAAGCCAGCGTGACGCCTGGAAGCTGGCCCTGACCGCCCAGAAAAACGGTGCCTATGCCGCCGCCTTTGAGCCGCTGACCCGGTCCGCGGCGCGGGTGGATATCTTAAATGAGTATGAGACCGCCGCCGCTCAGCCTGCCGCTGTAGCTAAGCAGCTGGGGCGGCTCGTCAAGCACAGACTGCAAAAGTAAAAGGGGAGACCACCCATCAAAAAGCAACGCCTGTTTTATCTTGATCTTGTCCGTGCCGCAGCGCTGATCTGCATCTTGATCGTGCATTTCAACGCGACGGTCACGGGGTATTTTACACTGCCGCACAAGCTCTTTACCAGCACGCTGCCGCTGGGCATTTATCTGGGGGATTTCGGCTCTTCGCTGTTTTTCATTGTGTCCGGCGCATCGCTGGCGCTGACCGTCCCGGCGGAGCAGAACCCTGCGCAGTTTTACAAAAGGCGCGCGAGGGCTGTCTACCCGCTGTTCTGGCTCGCGTGGTTCGTCGTGTTCAGCTATCGGTTTGTGGCGCACCCCGGCAGCTTCGGCGGGGCCAGGACCGTCACGCTGGTGCTGACGCTTCTGGGGCTCGACAACTTTGCCGTTGCCGCGGGCTGGGTCGGAACAGACTTTGCCTGTGTGGGCGAGTGGTTCCTCGGCAGCATCCTGTTTTTATACCTGCTGTTCCCGCTTTTGCAGCGGGGGCTGCGCAAAAGGCCGTGGCTGACCTGGGCACTGACGCTGGCGGTCTGCATCCCGGTGCACTTGCTGGGCTGGGACGCGCGGCTTGTGGCCGTGCATATCCCGGAATTTCTGTTCGGCATGACGTTTTTAACGCTCGCCGGACGCACACGGTGTATTCTGGCCCCGCTGCTGCTGGCGGGGGCCGTGCTGGCACAGTCCTGGGACGGTAAGATCACCTGCGCACTGGCCGGTGCCGGGGTGTTCATCCTGCTGGCGCTGGCGGCCCCGCTGCTGGACCGCCCGTGGCCCCGCGCGGTGGGCGCGCAGCTTGCCAAAATATCCTATGCGGTGTTCCTTGTGCATCACGTTCTGATCCAGGAGCTGGCCGCGCACTTTGATCTGGCGGTGCTGTCCCGCCGGGACACGGCGTTTTTGTTTGTCGTCTATCTGGCCGCAACATTTGCCGCAGCGCACGCGCTGCTCTGGCTGCAAAGAACGCTGCGCACCGGCCTTGCCGCCCTGTGCCCCCAAATATAAAGCTCCGCCCGCTGTTTCCACAAAAACAGCGGGTATTTTTTTAACATTGTGTGCCCGCGCCCTCTGTACAAAAACGGGCGGGTACGGTATAATAGAAAATAATGTTTGAAACTAGGAAAGGGGCGTTCCACTGTGTCCGAATTCTCTGTTTCCCTTGCAAAATTGGCCGAGGAAGCCAACCTGACGATTGCCTACACCCCCTGTGAGCTGGATAAAATTCAGGTCACAGCCACCGAGGTTTACCGTCCGGGCATCCTGCTGGCCGGTTACTACGAAAACTTTGACAGCAAACGCATCCAGATCATCGGCCTGACCGAGATGTCCTATCTGGATGAGCTGTCCACCTCACTGCGCAACACCCATCTGGAAAAGCTGTTCTCCTTCCAGCCGCCGGCCATCGTGCTGACCCGCGGCATGCAGCCGCTTTCCGAAATGATGCAGTTTGCCAAGCAGTACGGTGTACCGATCCTGATGTCCACCGAGATGACGTCCGCCCTGATGGGGCAGCTCATCACGACCCTGAACACCGAGCTGGCCCCCCGCATCACCCGCCACGGCGTGCTTGTCGAGGTCTACGGCGAGGGCATCCTGATTCTGGGCGACTCCGGTGTCGGCAAGAGCGAGACGGCCATTGAGCTCGTCAAGCGCGGCCACCGCCTGATCGCTGATGATGCGGTTGAGCTGCGCCGGGTATCCTACCGCAAAATTTTGGGCACCGCGCCCGCCAACATCCGCCACTTTATTGAGCTGCGCGGCATCGGCATTATCAACGTGGCGCGGGTGTTCGGCATCGGCTCGGTCCGCTCGAGCGTCGAGGTCGAGATGGTCGTCCAGCTCGAGCCCTGGGACCGCACTAAAAACTATGACCGCACGGGCCTGGAGACGGAGTATTACGACATCCTCGGTGTCAAGGTGCCCAGCATGCTCATTCCCGTTATGCCGGGCCGTAACCTGGCCGTCATTCTGGAAACGGCTGCCATCAACAACCGCCAGAAGGAGATGGGCTACAACGCCGCCAAGGAACTGCTGACCCAGCTGGGCCTGGCAGACGACATTACAAAATAAAAGAGGTTTTTCCGTTCCATGCAGATGATCGCAGACCTGCACACGCATACCCTGTGCGCAACGCACGCATACAATACTTTTACAGAAATGGCCGCAGCCGCTAAGGAGATCGGCTACTGCGCGCTGGCTGTGACCGACCATGCGCCCGCCATGCCGGATTCGCCCCACGCCTGGCACTTCCAGAACTGGAGCGCGATGCCCCGGGAAATCGGCGGTGTCGTCATGCTCTACGGAGCGGAGGCCAACGTCATGGACACCAAAGGCGGGCTGGACCTTTCGGAAAGCCAGCTCAAAGCGCAGGATTGGGTCGTCGCATCCATCCATAGCTCCTGCGTGCCGGGTCTGCTGACCCGCAGGGAGGCTAACCGCCTCTGGCTGGCTGTGGCCGAGAACCCCTATGTCGACATCATCGGTCACTCCGAGCAGGAAAACTACCGCTATGACTACGACCTTGTCACGAAGGCATTTGCCCGAAATCACAAGGTCGTGGAGCTGAACGGCAACTCGTTCAACGTCCGCAGGGACGGCATCCCCAATATGCGCGCCCTGCTGCGGGCCTGCCTTGCCAACGGCTGTCATATATCAGTGGACAGTGATGCCCACAGCACCCACCAGCTGCAGCACGGCCTGACGGCCCTCTACGCCATGCTGGAGGAAATGCAGTTCCCGCAGGAGCTGATCGTGAACGCGACGCGGGAAAATCTGGTACAGGAATTACAACTGCACGGCAAGCCCTGTGCAGAAGAAGTAGGAGGAATTTTGTTATGAGCAAATACACGATTGGTATCGACCTGGGCGGCACCACAATGACCGCCGGTATTGTCAACGAAAATTATGAGATCGTCGGCAAGCTGACCTGGGCCACCCGTCTGCCGCGCCCGGCGGAGGATCTGGAAAAGGCACTGGCCGACCTGTGCCGCACCGTGGCCCGGGATAATAAGGTCGATTTTGCCGACATCAAATATGTCGGCATCGGCACGCCCGGCAGCGTGAACTTTACCACCGGCTTCGTCGGCTTCAACACGAACTTCGGCTATTACGACTGGAACCTCGGCCCTGACCTCGAGGCCCTGCTCGGCTGCAAGGTCTATGTCGAGAACGACGCCAACGCCGCCGCCTACGGCGAGTACA
>OLQV01002616.1_pt1 | contig 11629 bp, 10 predicted proteins | sample 1672371 | NCBI WGS metagenome assembly OLQV01 (sample SAMEA3136676, study PRJEB25190) | human gut metagenome
CAGCAGACCCTGTGACGCAGTGTAAGTGGTAGTCAGCGCACCGGCAGATAAAGAACCGTGCACGGCGCCGGCGGCACCGGCCTCAGACTCCATCTCCGCCACCTTGACCGTTTGGCCAAACAGGTTCTTGACCCCGCGGGCGGCCATGGCGTCCGTCTCCTCCGCCATGGTGGATGAGGGGGTGATGGGATAAATGGCGGCAACTTCTGTAAATGCGTAGCTGACATGGGCAGCGGCGCTGTTACCGTCCATGGTTTTTTTCTTTCTGTTCATGGAATTTCCTCCTGTATTTTATCTTACAGATAACAACCTCAGTTTGGGCGCAAGCCCACAACTATACCAATTATAGCACTCCGGCGTGCGGAATTCAACACAACAATTTCGTGTTTCTGTATAATAATAACAAAAAGCAGCGCATAGACACTGCTTTTTTGTCGATTATTTCGTTTTTTTCACCAATTGTCGCTTAGTCGTCGTCGCCCAGCAGATTCTCAATATTTTCAAAATTGAATTTGGCGGTGTCCGTGCCTTTCTTCACTGTGACTTTGGCGCTTTTTTTCGTATGTTCCAGCTCCACCTGCACCTTTACATCCCCCCGGTACTTTTTCTCCGTGGTGTAGGTAAAGGTGTTGCCGATCTCCAAGGTCACTTTCTTCTCGTCCACCTGCTTGCCGTTAATGGTAATGCGCAGCTTGTCCGTGCGGGTATCTGTGCCGGCAGGCAGAGAAACGGAAATGTGAATTTTTCGATTGGCAGCCACGGTGGTTGTGGTCTTTTTCGTGGTAGTTTCGTTCTTCTTGGTTGCCTTTTCCGGCTTGTCCTTGCCGGACTTGGCGGTGGTGCCGGTCTTGCCGTCCTTTGCAGCCGAACCGCCGTTGCCGGCGGATTTGCCGTCGGCAGCGCTCTCCCCTGCCGCCACGGTGTTGCCCTTGGCGTCCGTTTGGGGTATGGTAACCACCCGGGTTTGGGCTTTGCCGTCCTTATCCGTAACGGTCTTGCCGTTCTCATCGGTCACATCTACCACAGCTGTGACCTCCTGTTCTGTATATTGCTTTTTGCTGCAAGCAGCGAATGCCAGTACCATGCTGCAAGCCAGCAGCAATGCCATTGCTTTTTTCATTATAACAGCTCCTTTATATCCGTTCATCCGGTTGTAAAAACGCCTGCATCGCCGCATCGCTGGGCATACGCCAGTCGCCCCGGGGGCTCAGCGACACAGAACCCACCTTGGGTGAATCCGGAATACAGGAACGCTTAAATTGACTGATAAAGAACCGGCGCAAAAATTCCGTCAGCCACCGGTCAATGGTGGGGCGATCGTACTGCCCGTCAAAGGCTTTCTCCGCCATCATGGCCAGCTTTTCCCGGTCAAAACCGAAGCGCACAAAGTGATAGAGAAAAAAGTCATGCAATTCATAGGGACCGATCTTCTCCTCCGTTTTTTGGGCGATCTTGCCATTGGCGTCCGGGGGCAGCAGTTCCGGCGACACCGGCGTGTCCAGCACATCTCGCAAGATCTCTTCCGTGCGGCCACCCAACTCCCCGGCCACATAATCCACCAGGTATCGCACCAGCGTCTTGGGCACGGAGGCATTCACGCCGTACATACTCATGTGGTCGCCGTTGTAAGTACACCAGCCCATAGCCAGCTCGCTCAGATCGCCGGTGCCCACCAGCAAACAGCCTTCTTTATTGGCCAGGTCAAAGAGGATTTGGGTGCGCTCTCTGGCCTGGGTGTTCTCATAAGTAATGTCATGCACCGACGGGTCGTGACCAATGTCCGCCATGTGCTGCACACAGGCGTCTGCAATGGAGATCTCTCGCCGGGTGACCCCCAGCGCTTCCATAAGATCCAGCGCGTTGCGATAGGTGCGGTCCGTGGTGCCAAACCCGGGCATAGTCACACCCAGCACGGCGCTGGCCGGTTTACCCAGCAGCTCCATGGCGCGCACAGCCACCAGCAGCGCCAAGGTGGAGTCCAGACCGCCGCTGATCCCCAGCACACAACCCTTGGAACCTACATGCTCCAGCCGCCCGGCCAAGCCGCTGGCCTGGAGCAGGAAGATCTCCTTGCACCGCTCTCGGCGCTGGGCGTCCGCTGCCGGCACAAAGGGGTGAGGGTCCACAATGCGGTACGCCAAATCATTCTCTGCATTGGGCACCGGGCAAGACTGTACCGCCGCGCCGGGCCGGTTCTCAAAGGACATATTTTGCCGCCGCTGGGCATTCAACTTCTCCACATCCACATCGGCAACGGTGAGCACGCTTTCTCGGGCAAACCGCTCCCCCTCTGCCAAAATGCCACCGTTCTCCGCCACTAAGGTGGTGCCGCTGAACACCAGGTCCGTAGTGCTCTCATGCACCCCGGCGCCGGCATACACATACCCGGCTACGCAGCGGGCGGACTGGCCGGCCACTAGGTCCCGACGATAGGCCGCCTTGGACACATACTCGTCGCTGGCAGACAGATTGGCGATCAAATTGGCGCCTTGCAGCGCCAAAGCACCGCTGGGAGGCTGCGGCACCCACAGGTCCTCGCACAGCTCCACACCCAGCAGCACGCCGCTGCCCAGGTCAAACAGTTGACTGCCCATGGGAACGCCGTTCACCATCTGTACCGTATCGAAATCCGCGCCGGAGGCGAACCAGCGCTTTTCGTAAAACTCATTATAATTGGCCAGATGCACCTTGGGCACCATGCCCTGCACCTGCCCGTCCCGGAGCAACAGGGCACAGTTATAAAGGCTATTCTTATAGGGCACCGGGGCGCCGATCAGCACCGCAATGTCCTTGCCCGCCGTATAGGCAGCCAGCCGCTGCACCGCCCGATCCGCCGCCTGCTGGAGCGCAGCGGTAAAGAACAGATCGGCGCAGGTGTAGCCGGTGACGGACAGCTCCGGGGTCACCAGCAGGCGTACCTGCTGCGCCACTGCCCGGTCGATTACTGTCTCCAGCTGCCCGGCGTTATAATCCGGGTCTGCCACGCGCAAACGGGGCGCTGCCGCCGCCACTCTGAAAAATCCGTAATTCATTTCATCTCTCCGCTCAGCATGGTAATTTTATAACCAAAGGTGGCTGTCTCCCCCGGCTGCAAAACGGTCACGCCCCGACGGTGTTCCAGGGTGCCGTCCTCGTCCGTACAATGAGAAATGCCGCTCCATGGCTCCAATGCCACAAAGGGGGCGTCATTCTCTGCGGACCAAACCAGCAAGTTGGCCATATCTTGGTACTCCACCCGCACGCCGTAGCCCATCGGACCCAGCAAGGTAGCCGCTTTGGCTTCCACCTGATCAAAAATCAATGCGTCGTCATAAAACAGATCGTGTCGCAGGGGCAGCTCCTGCCCGTTCACCAGCACATTGTACCGACGCGCCGGATCCACGATCCCGGTTTGGTGATCCGGGCGCAAAGGCGCCTTCGTCACAGGACGATCAAAGCGCACCTTGTAATCCTCAAACCGCTCCCCTGCTGCCAGCGGGCAGTTAAAGGCCGGATGGCCGCCGATTACAAAGGGCATAGGCTCCCCGCCGCTGTTAATAATATGATAAGTCACGGCAACGGTGCTGTCCACCAGCTCATAACGAATCTCCAGCCGATAATCAAAGGGGTACGCCGCCAAGGTGTTGTCATCTGCCACTTGGGTAAAGGTGGCGCCGTTGCGGTGGTGCTCCGTCAGTGTAAAGGGGTTAATGCGGGCCACGCCGTGGCGCTTCATACGGCAGGGCTTGCCAAATGCGGTAGACGCCCCCTTGGGCAGCACCCCCACAATGGGAAAGCAAACCGGCGCCTGACCGGCCCAGTAAGCCGGGTCCCCCTGCCAAAGATATTCTCGGCCGTCCCGCGCCAGGGAGCGGAGCATCGCCCCCGCGTCCGTAACGGTGACGGCACAGTGTTCATTTTTTAATGTCAGTTCCATAAGAACCCTCCAGTCCCCTTTATTATAGCTTATCCCTACCGGCATTGCAATAAAAACAGGCGGGGTTTTCAGAGTTTACAAAAAAGCCAAAATCTACCTGCAAAATGTTGCAAATCCCCTGCATATAGTATAGAATATGAGTAGCCTTGCGCAAATGCGACAGACAGAGGAGAACGGCAATGGATATTGATACCTTTATTCACGAAGCCATTTTTGGCGAGAAAGAACAGCACCGCATTTTTTACTACCTGATGTGGGAGAACCTGCAGGAGGTGGGCTATGTAATCACCGATGAGAGCGGCTACGAGATTGACAGTGTGTTCAAGGCGGTGGCACTGCAAAATCTGGTCGGCGAGTTTGCCTACCGGTTGTATGATACAGTCAACGAAACCGGATATGAGGATGTACTGGAGTACCTGGGCACCCTGGCTATCGGCGAGGACGATATTCTGCAATACTGCGAGAACGACCCGGAAATTCTGGTAGAGCCGGAGGATTTCGAGCTAACGGTAAAGAACGCGCTGGACACCATCACGGAGCGCACAGCGGACAAACTGTTAGAGGAATTCTCTGCCGATGATCTGTTTGACTACCTGTTTACCGCCACTTACGACTTTGAGCAAGACTTTACCTACGAGTTTGAGGACACGGACGAATTTCAGGCCTTTGTGGACTCCAACGCGGACCAGCTGGATAACTACAAAGAGGAATACCCGGCTGTTATGCGCTGGGTGGAAGGCGGTATGGTCTGCTGAGCGAATGACAAATATCTATACAAAAAGGGACCTGGATTCAGGTCCCTTTTGCTTTGTATCGTCTGTTATTTATTGCTCTTGTTGCCATTGCCGACTTTGTTCCCGGCAGCGTGTAGCTGCTGGGCAATCTCGGCCAAGCCGGCAGACATGGCGGAGATCATGCGCACCGTCTCTTCCTTGGTATAATCATTGCTGCAATAATCGTTAAGCGCACCGAAAAAGCCAAAAGCCAAAAAGCTCTTGCTCACGGAGGAGCGCTGACTGCGAAAATCCAAAAATTTGTTTTTGCCGATATGATCCGCAATCACATCCGTAATGGCAGCAATATCCAAATACGGCTCAATATTTCGGCTGCGAAACAAGATCCGATATTTTTTCTTGATCCGATTGGCGCTGACAAAAATCGTTAAGAAATACTGGTTAAAGGTGGCTGTGTCCGGCTTCTCCGCCTGGTCGATCACCTTTAATGCCTGCTGGGACAGCTCTTGCACAAAGTCAATTAAAATAGAATTGACCAAATTGAATTTATCGCTGTAATGCAGGTAAAACGTGTTTCGGTTGATCTGGGCTCGCTGGGTAATATCCGTAACGGATACCTTGTCAAAATCGCTCTCCTCCAGCAGTTCAAAGAAGGCGTCCCGAATGGCGCGCTCGGTCTTCACATACCGCAGATCGGTCTCTTTCATTACTTATATCCCCCGTCTCTAATGATCGTATGATGATTATACACCACCATACCAATAAAAGTCAAGTTGGGCGATCTGCTGATTAACTGGCAAGAATGCGGTCTGTTATTTGACCCAGCCTTTCTTAAACATCAGGTGGGCAGACAGCAGCGATACCACCACGCCCACAGGGATCAGTACGCCTACCGCCAAGTCGCCCTTAAAGAGCAACATCAAGCAGACGACGGCAACAGGCACAACAGTCAGCTTAAAGTGCTTAGCAAAATAGCTCATACCCAGCGCGCCGAACAGGGCGGGCACCACCTGCTTAAAAGCAGGGGCAAAAACAGAGTCGTCATTTGTCAAGTACGGCAGCACCGGACTGAACAGCAGCACCCCCGCGGCAATCACCAGAGTGGTCACAATAGAGGATGTGGCGCAGGCAATGGTGGAGAGCACCTCGCCCTCCTTGCTCTGGGCGCGCACCTGGGCAGAGTCCAGGGCAGAGAGCACACAGGGCAGCTTTAAGTTATTGATATTCCCGGTTACAAAAGCCAGGTAGGTTGCCCCGGTACCCAGGAGCGGCGTGTAGGTCATCACTTCAATCACCGCGGTGGGATAAAACAGCAGGGCAATAGGCGCCAACCCCTTAAACACCACCTGGGCGGAGGGAAAAGCATGCAGATGGGCGCTGATCGCAACCGGCAGCATTAAGAAAATAAACAGGGCGGAGATCACCCAAAAGCGACCGTACAGGTGGGTCTTTTCATTATAATCTTTCATATTAGCCCCTCCATTCCAGCCAAGCAATGTGGGTGGGCAGCACCTTGGCCAGCAGCATCACCGCACCCATACCGATAAACATCGCCAGCGGCATAGCCATACTTTGCAGCCAGGCAATCTTTTTCTTTTTCTCAATCTGCATAAACAGCAGCATAGACAGCATAGACACCGCCAAAGCGGTAATGCTCATGATCCCGGCGCCGTCGCCCAGCACCGCCTTGTCGCCCTGGCCCACAATGGCACGGCCCACAAAGGCACTGATCAGACCGATAAACGCCGCGGCGCTCATTACATCCGCCCAGGCAGTATTCTTGCTCACCGCCTTGCCGATACTGTTTTGAATTTTCTTCATGGCAAAGGGAATGATCACAAGAGGCATCACAGAGCCAAGAGTCATCACCCACGCGGCGGTAGAAAAGCCCAGGGGATCCGTGATCTCCGCGGACAGGCCGCCGGTATAGCCCAGTGCCTCCATGGCAGACTCCGCTGCCGGCACCTCATAAGAAATGGCGCCGATCACCGTCAGCCGGATCCAGGGCAGCACAATGCCCAGCGCACCGGACAGGGTAAGGATGGTTGCCACAATCGAGATGGCAGGCGCCAGGCTGAACAGCGCTGACTGGGTCACCGTGCCTCGCATGATGGCGGTGGACAGCCCCAGCTTTTTGCCCTGCTTCCAGGCACGAATGAGAAAAAACAGCGACTGGGCCAGCACAAAGACCACAATAAAGCCGCCCAGAGCATACATAAATCCGCTTTCTTTAAAATCCATATCACTTTCCCCCTTTACTCTGCGGTCATCAACCGAATATAGCGCTTAAAGAAGGTAACGCCCTGGGTCATCTGACCCACGGGAATGCGCTCATTGGTGGAGTGGGTGGTAAGCAGCAGCGCCGTGTCCACCGTAAAGGGCGCAAAGCGATAAATATTGCTGCACACATTCTCGTAATTATAAGCGTCTGTGCCGCCCATCACCAAATAGGGCGCCACAATATTTTTTTCGTCCAGATTGACGGACAGCCGACGCAGGGTATCAAAAGCCCGGGTGTCCGTGGGTGATACAATGCTGGGCTCCTTGCCCTTGATGAATTCAATCTCCACATTGTCGCCGCCCATATATTTCTCAATATGCCGCTGCACATCCGCAATGGTCTGGCCCGGCATAATGCGGAAGTTTACCGTTACGCTGGCCTTTTGGGGCAGTACATTGGCGGCAGGCGAACCGCTGGCCATAGTCACACCGGTAGTGGTGCGGATCAGGGATGCAGCCGGCGGGATCTGCTTCATCACCAGCTTCAACACCGGGCGCAGCAGCCACAGGTTGCACAGTACCACCCGCCCCGGGTAGGTGGCGTGGCGGCCGATGTCCGTAAACATATTATAAACAAAGGGCAAAATGGTGCTCTTAAATTGGTGGTTCTCCAGTCGCTCCACCTTCTTTGCCAACTGGCCGATGGCGGTGTGCTTCGGCGGTTGAGAAGAATGGCCGCCTTTGGACTTTACAGTAATCTTAAAGTCCGCATAGCCTTTCTCTGCCACGCCCACGCCGGTCAGGTTGGCGTCCAGCAGCCCCTTTACATGCGCCGGCAGCATGGCGCCGCCCTCGTCTACCACGCTGTCCAGGTGCACGCCCCGGCGTTCCAATTCCCGCGCCAATTCCCGGGCACCGTTGTTGCCGCCGCTGACGATCTCCTCATTATGCCCCAGGCACAGGTACACCCCGCGCTTTGGGGTATAGCCCTCCTCCAGCAGCGTCTCCACGCTCTCCATCAGGCAGATCAGGTGGTTCTTCATGTCCAGCGCACCGCGACCCCAAATAAACTGGCCGTCATTTACGCCGTCAAAGGCCGGGTGTTCCCAGTCCTCCTCGGTGCCCTCGCTGATGGGCACCACATCCTGATGAGCCAAAAAGGCAATCGGATCCAGGTCGGGATCCGTCCCCTCCCAGTAAAACAACAGACTGGCAGTGGAAATATGATCCAGTTTCAGATTTTTGTGAATCAGCGGGTAGGACTGTTCCAAAAACGCATGGAAGCGGTCAAACGCACCCCAATCCGTTTGGCTCTCATCCTCGCAGGAGATGGTCTTGATCTGAATCGCCTGACTGAGTCGGTCGCACGCCCGCTGCCCGTTCACCTGCTCCGGCGGAAATTCCTCCCGCTGGGGCTTGGGTGCCGTAAAGAACGCTGCACGGATCAGCGTGATCACGATAAACGCAGCCAGCAAGCCTAAAATAATGTACAAAACCGTCATTTTCTTTTCCCCTTTCCGTAAAAAACAGCCTTAATCTGCAAAGCGGCACCCAAACCCGGGTACCGCTTATACATTTGTATTGGACTTACACGCTTATTTTGCTGCACCCAGCCCTTTCTCATCAAAGTTCAGAATGGTACTGAGCACTACCTCGTAACCGGTCTTAAGAGCCTCCGGCACCAGGCGCTCCGCCGTATCCCGGCGATTATGGTAATAGTCGGCCGGTGTCGGGTCCATAGCAGCCAGACAGGTGGCGTGAATCCCCGCCTGGGACAATGCCGCTGCGTCGGAAGAACCGAAGAACACGCTGGCGAACTTCAAATCCTTATGACCTGCCTCAATGGCACTGTCCATTACCAGCTGGCTGAAGGGCTTAGAGTTCTTCACCGTACCGGTCATATCCTTGCTATACACATTCAGGTATTCCAGATCCGTTAAGGTATCTACGCACAGCACGGCGGTCTCGATCTCGTCGCACTCTTTTTTATGGTCCTTGGCCCACTGCTTGCAGCCACGCAGACCGGCCTCCTCGCCGTCTGTGATCATGCAGCACACCTCGGTATTTTCAAATTCCACGCCGGCCATATCCAGCATACGCAAAGCACACACCGCCGCATAAGTACCGGTCAGGTTGTCATTGGCGCCGGGAGAAATGGTCTTAAAGTCCACAAAGCAGAACAGAGTGATCATAAACAGCGCGGTGACAAAGTGGAAATAGTAGCTGTAATTCAGCATAAAATCGCCGAAAGCGCCCATATCCGCAAAGTGAGCAATCAGGCAGATCACTGCGATAATAAAGGAGATGATCGCGCAGACAATGGTACCGCCCATAAAAATTCCCATCAAGGGCAGCTTGCCCTTGGCATAGTACAGATGACGCCATTCATAGGCTGCGTCAATATGGCCGCTGATTACAATGCGGCGCTTAACCTCGCCGGTGGGCTTGCGGGTGGCGCAAAAGTTGTGGCCCTCTACCTTCTTATAAAGCGGATCCATAAACTGCTTGTAAAACAGGAACTCCATTACGGTGATAAACAGCCCCACAAAAGTCACACCGCCAACAATACACTGGGCGATCCACCAAGGCAGCACACTGGTAAACACCAGGGCGGCACACACCACCACAGCCAAGATGATGGCTACACTGACGATTTTTGTAAAGTGCAAAAAGGCCTTAGGCGCCATTTTGTAGCTTTCAAAGTGGGTCTCGTCACAGAAGGGGTCCATCTCTTTTTTGATGTGCTTCTCGGCAGCCAGGCAGTTGCTGTTGCCGGACTCCCGGGGACCGTACTTCTTAATGATGTTGGTGATCTCCTTGACTGTGTAATCCACATTTTCGTCGATCACCTGCTGGGGAAATTGGCTAAATTTCATACTTATTTTTCTCCTTTTGCTTTGCGTTCTTCGTTGAGCTTCAACTCATAATGGGTGTCGCCGCAGTAGAACAAACGGCGGGGCTTTTGCCGCTGGAAGGTGCCCGGCTCCGCCACGCTGGTTACAGCATAACCGATCCCCAAGGCGTCCAGCGTAGGCTTAAAGGCCTCCAGTCGCTCTTTGAAGTCCGCGTATTTTTTTCTCTCTTCGGCCGACCAGGCCACCTCTGCCAGAGCCTGCATACGGGGGTACACATTCAGATCCAGTTTTGGACGCTTGTCGATCCACTCGGTCCATACCTCAGCCTCTACGCCCAGCACATGGTCATAGGAACGAGGCAGAATATGATAACGACCCGGGTCGAAATCGTATGTATAGCTCAACGGGTACTGCCCGTAGGTCATATCAAAGTAAAAACTGCGGTGATTGCTTAGGATCACATCGCCGCCGCGGGCAATGTGCCGCTCCACATTTTTATCCCGCTTGGGGGTCCAGTATTGACCGATCACAGACGGGTCCAGATTGCCGGCGGCCAAAATCTCATTCCAGCCGATCAGGCGCTTACCCTTCTGCTTTACATATTCCAGCACCCGGTTGTTGAACCAGCCTTGCAGCTCTTCCACATCATTTAGGTGCATCTCTTTCATCTTCGCCTGGCAGTGGGGACACTTCTTCCATTCGTCCTTGGGCGCCTCATCGCCGCCAATATGGAAGTAAGGCGCGTCAAACAGTTCGCACACTTCATCAATCACATCAAAGATAAACTGGAAGGTACTCTCCTTGCCCAGGCAGGCAGAGCGGTTCCAGTCCATTACGCCGTGCAATGTAGGCACACGACCGCCAAAGTAGCCGGGCACCTCGCGTTCCAATTCCCGACAAGCCAACCAAGGATACGCTGCCTGCGCCGCCGCAAAATGGGCAGGCATATCAATCTCCGGCACAACCATAATGCCCCGGGCGTTGGCATAGGCCACGATCTCCCGAATATCCTCCTGGGTATAAAAGCCCTCATGAGGCTCGTTGACCATATGAGAAGTATGCCAGCCGTCCACCTGGGTGCAAGTGCGCTTAGAGCCGATCTCCGTTAAGCGCGGATATTCTTTGATCTCAATGCGCCAACCCTGATCGTCTGTCAGGTGCCAGTGGAACACATTGAGCTTCATCATAAAGAGCATATCCAGCAGTCGCTTGACTTCTTCTTTGCCAAAGAAGTGGCGGCTCTCGTCCAGGCTCATACCGCGCCAACCCCAACGGGGAGCATCGTGAATGCTGCAGCAGGGCACCGTACGCCCGCCGATATCATAATCCGCCAAAATACGCAGGGATTGCAGCGCATAGTAAGCACCGATAGGCGTAGCGGCAGTGATGTGCACCTTCTCCGGGGTCACATTCAAGGTATATGCTTCCTTTTGCAACGCCGGGTTGCGGGTGACAATAATTCGCGCCTCCCGGGTGGTGGTGCGCACCAAAGGAATACGCAGTTCGCTCTTCACCTTCTCGCCATCCTGCAAGGTGAAGGCGCCGTCCAACGCCTGATATGCGCGGGGATTGGGAATCAAATGCATACTCATTCTCCATTTCTGAAATTCCGACCGGGCGCAGCGCGTCGGATCGGGTAAAGAGTGAAATAAAAATATGTGCGTTTTCACGCCGTCTATTTTACCATATTTTCACCATAATGTAAACGCTTTGAGCCGCGCAAATTGTGAATTTTGTATGTTCGACACATTGCTGCATCCGCCGCATAAGTGACCCATGTTCAAAATCCGCGCCTTGACACCGCCGTTCATCGCGTTATAATAAGTACGCTTAGATTGCAGAAATGAGTTGACGACTATGGAACAAAACAAAGATTTTTTAGCCACCCGGCCCATCGGACGACT
>OLQV01002619.1_pt1 | contig 11627 bp, 5 predicted proteins | sample 1672371 | NCBI WGS metagenome assembly OLQV01 (sample SAMEA3136676, study PRJEB25190) | human gut metagenome
TAATAAATGCTGGTAGTTATCAAAATGAAAAAAATTATTTAAAAGAGAGTACTGACTAAAAAACAGTACTTTTTCTTCTTTAATACAAAAATATCAACTCTGTTGCCTAATATAATTACATAGATTGAAAAAAACTAATCATAATGCTATAATATATACTAGCGAGGTTGAAATATGAAGAGAATTAAATTTAGATTAAAAAATACAATGAAAAAAGTAAAAAACTCAATAACTAAAGCCAAGGAAAATCATATTATTAGGGAATATATAAAGAACAATCAATTATTCTTAGTATATGTAATAACTTGTTTAGTAAATGCTACTATGTTAAGATTCTTCTGTATTCATTCAATGGCTAATTATTTGTCAATAAAAGCTATTATGGGAGACTTAGCTGTAATAGTAATTTTAGGTTCATTTGGTTACTTATGCCATCCTAAAAATAGGTTTACATATTACCTAATAATGGATATATTCCTAAGTGCTATATGTATGATTAACTCTGTATATTATACATTCTATTCATCTTTTGCATCAGTATCAATGTTATCACTAACACAATATATTGGTGATGTAGGAGATGCAGTTGTAGAAAACGTTTTACAGTTAAAAGACTTAGTATACGTTATTGGACCACTTGTTTTAATTTTTGTCCATGTTAAACTAAAAAAGAAAAACTACTATAAAAAGATTGAGTCAAAGTCAACCCGTAAAAAGAAAATGACTAGGACTTTAATTTCAGGATCAGCAATATTAGGTCTATTTATTGTAACTCTAACATCTCTAGATGTTTCAAGATTTGTAAAACAATGGAATAAAGAATATATAGTTACAAGATTTGGTATTTATATTTATCAAAGTAACGACTTAGTAACATCACTTCAACCAAAATTAAATTCAATGTTTGGTTATGATAAAGCTAAGAAAACATTTAATGATTACTTTGCTAATAGAGAAACACCTAAAACTAATGAATATACTGGTATATTTAAAAATAAAAATATTTTAGTAATTCATGCTGAAAGTATGCAAAATAATGTAATAGGTCTAGAATTTAATGGTGAAGAGGTAAGTCCAAACTTAAACAAACTAGCTAGTGAAGGAATGTATTTTTCAAATTATTTCTCACAAGTTAGTGTTGGTACAAGTAGTGATACAGAATTAACTTTCTCTACATCTCTAATGCCAACTAAGTCTGGTACAGCATTTGTTTCATACTCTGACAGAACTTATAATTCTATTCCAAAATTATTAAGTGAACAAGGCTATTACACATTTAGTATGCATGCTAATAATGCAGATTTCTGGAATCGTCGAACTATGCATAACAGTTTAGGTTATCAAAGATTCTATAGTAAAAAAGATTATACTGTAACTCCAGAAACTACTATTGGTTTAGGACTATCAGACAAAGAATTCTTTAAACAATCAATTCCAAAACTAGTAAAGATAAATGAAAAGTATGATAACTGGTATGGTCTAATGATAATGTTAACTAACCATACACCATTCTCAGATACTGAAAAGTATGGTGAGTTTGCCGTTGACATGAAAGAAACAATCACTAATGAAGATGGTACAACAGAAGAGGTAGTTCATCCATATATGGAAGGAACAAAACTAGGAAATTACTTTAAATCAGTTCATTATGCTGATAGTGCTCTAGGTCAATTATTTGAAGACCTAGATGCTAATGGTCTATTAGATAATACAGTAGTAGTATTATATGGTGATCATGATGCAAGACTTCCAAGAAAAGATTATGACTTATTATATAACTATGATAAGAAAACAAATTCTATTCTAAGTAAAGATGATCCAAACTATAAAGAATATGATTCATACCAATATGAATTAGGTAGAAAAGTACCATTCATAATTTGGACTAAAGATATGGCTGGAACAAAGTATAACATGGAAGTAACAGAAGTTATGGGTATGTATGATGCTATGCCAACCCTTGGTAATATGTTTGGCTTCTATAACGAATATCAACTAGGACATGACATATTTAATGTAATAGGTAGTAATATAGTATGCTTTCCTAATGGTAACTGGGTAACAAATAAAGCTTATTACAATAGTCAAAAAGTAGAGTACTTATCATTAAATGGTGAAGCTATAAGTGAAGAAGAAATAAAGAAAAATACTGAATACACTAATAACTTACTAGATGTTTCAAATGACATAATTGTCTTCAATTTATTAGAAAAGAATGAAGAAAACAAAGTTACAATAGAACAAGTAGAGAAAGGAAGTTAATATGAAATTAAAAAAGAAAGTAAAAATAACCCTTATCGCCATAATAGTAATATTAGTAGTTGCAGTAGCAGGAATATTTACTTATAAAACATTTTTTAGTAAACCAGTAATAAAAGAAGCTAAAGTCCTAAAAGAAATAAAAGACTATGGTTATGTCTTAAAGGATAATAAAAGTAAAAAGTATCAAGCACTATTTAAAGACTTAGCAAAAATCCTTGAAAGTGATAAAGTAGATTATGAAGCATATGCATCTAAACTAGCTGAAATGTTCATAGTAGACTTCTATTCACTATCAGATAAAACAGCTAAAACAGATGTTGGTGGAGTAGATATAGTTCAACCAGATATCTTAAATAACTTTCTAGAAAATGCTGAAAATACTTTTTATAAATATGTAGAAAGTAATATTTATAATAATAGAAAACAAAATCTACCAGAAGTAAATACAGTAGAAGTAGAAAGTGTAGAAAAGACAACATTTACTTATAATGATACTATCGATGAAAATGCATATGAAGTAAAAGTAAAATGGGATTATACAGATAGTGACTTTGCTAATTACCAAAATGAAGCAACACTAATATTTGTTAATAAAGATAAAAAATTATACTTAGTAGAATTAAAGTAACAAAAAAAGGGCATCTCTATCAGATGTCTTTTAATTTATCTATTAACGATGAAGTAATGATATATTCTTAGTAGGTTTTTATTACACAATAAAAGAACATTTCGTATAGTTTGAAATGTTCTTTATTTTTATTATTCTCCAGTACCTTCTGAATCTCCTCCGGTACCTCCACCAGTACTTCCTCCTGAATCTCCACCGGTACCTCCGGTATTATCTTTACCAGGATCATCTTTCTTACCATCATTATCTTTATCATCACCAGTAGTACCATCATCATCTTTCTTGTCATCGTCTTTTTTATCATCATCTTTAACAGTAGGTTTTTTACTACTATTAGTTAATGTTAATGTAATACTACCCTTGATTAAATCAACACGTTTAGAAGCAGGATAACTTTGAGCTGTAACTACACCAGTTGAATCTCCCTCAAACTTAACAGATAATCCAACTCTACTAGCCATAGTTCTTGCTTGAGCTTCTGTAACACCTATAAAGTTAGGAACTAAATTATATAAACTAGAACTTCTATAAGGTCCTTTACCAATAACTTCTTTTTCATAAGGACTATTAATTGAAAAACTAAATTCTGTAATAGGAGTATGTTCAACTAATTCTAAGTTTTCTTTCATAGCTTGAACTATATCTTTACGACTATTTTCATTAGGAATGAAATCATATAAAACCATTCTCATTCTCTCATCATAAATCATTTGACCATTACCAGATAAATATAATTGTTGAATATTAATTAAATCAGCTTCATCTGAAGATAAACTCTTCTTAATTATATCTTTTATTATATTATAGAAAGATAACATTTGTTGAGTAGTTAAATTAGTATCTAAACTATTAGAAACTGTATCTAAAATCTCCATAAACTTAGAAACACTATTAACTGTTTTAATCTTATTAGCTAAAGCAATAACAATTTCTTGTTGATGTTGATTACGACCAAAGTCACCATTAACTAAAGCCTTTCTATTTCTAGCATAAACTAAAGCTTGTTCACCATTTAAAGTTTGATAACCTGGATTAATACAAATCTCTCCACCACGAGAAGAATCATCAGTACAAAGAGTTTGTTCAACATTTATATCAACACCACCAACAGCATCGACTAATTTAACCAATCCTTTAAAATTAATTTTTGCATAATAATCAATATTAATACCTAAGTATTGTTCAATAGTATTCATCATACAATCATTACCATATCCAGCAGCATGTGTAATTTTATTTTCCGCTTTATTAGACCAACAAGCAATAGGTACATAACTATCTCTTGGTATAGATAACATTGTAGCATTCAAAGTCTTAGGATTAAATGTAACAACTATTAATGTATCACCATTCGCAACGGCATTCTTTTGAAGTACTTCATCAGTAGAATCAATACCCATAAGTAACATAGTAAATGGTTCAGTAACTAACTTACCAGTAGATTCCCTTTCAACTTCACTAGTCTCAGTCTTCTTCATCTTCTTTTCTTTTGTTAAAATAATCTTAGTATCCGTACCAATACCTTCATATCCACTAATAGTAGAAAACATTGAAGGATAACTAGTAGGTAAAATAATAGCATCAATACTCTTAGCATATAAATCAGTAACCATAGTTTGATAATCACTATAATCAACTAATTCATTATCATCATACAACTTATTTTCTTTAATAATTTCTTGAGGAATTATATAACCATCAGGAGATTTTTTATTATTCTTATCCAAAACACCAATCTTAAAGTTCTTTATATCATTTATACTATCAGCTTCTTTATTTGCCATTACAACAATACTAGAAGAGTAAATAACAGTATTTTTATTCATATTACTTAACTTACCATATAAGTAAAAAATAACAGCTCCAACTAAAATACAAATAATAGTATATAAAATCATAAATGTAATAAAACCAATTCTTTTAGAATGTTTATTCTTAGGTCTTTTCTTTAATATACCCTTAGTCTTAAATATAATTAACAAGTCTAATAATATCAATATTCCTATAACTACATATCTAATCATATTTTCTATTGAAGATAACATAAATATCTCATATATAGCAAAACAACTACTCAGTAACGAAATAATAGATAGTATCAAAATTATAAGTTTCAAAATAGGTTTTCTCTTAGTATCTTTTTCTTTAGTCATATAAGCCTCCAAACATCCAAATTATACAACTACTATTATACTCAAAATTTAGTAATATATCAAGTTATATACCATGTAATATCTAAACTTTACAATAGTAAAACAGCTGTCAAATAATGTCAAAAAATAATAAATAACTCTAAAGAAATAAAGTAATTACTCTAATAATGTTATAATATAAAAGAGTTAATATAATGGAGGTGGAATATCATGAAGAAGATTTTTTATTTATCAATTTTTATAATTACAGTATTTTTTCTAAATATCATTAATGTTTCTGCCTTTTCATCTGAAGATTATAAAAATCGTACTTTATGTGGTAATTATGAATTAGCTGGATTCCATTCTGATGGAGTTATTGATAAAGTAGGGTGCTACAACACATATGAAGAAGCCAAAGCTGCTATGAATTCAAATGGAGCAATAGATCTTGCTATTATGACAAAATTAGATGGTCAAACTAGAATACTTGATGCTAACATGGCTTTAGTAGATTTAGGTGTAACTGGTAATAAAACATTTAATTATTATGATACAATCGATTTAAAATATAACTATACATATATGAATAACTATGGTAGTTATGGCGGTAGTGATGGTGTCTTAGTAGATGTAGCTTATTCTCAAGCTAAAAATGTCTGGGCTGGAAAAGTAACCATATCTAATTTTACTGGTTGGGTAACGTATGGTAATTATGAAATAGTCCCAATAACTTGGGTAAAATCAAGTAGTTCATATACTATAACTAATGATTATATAAGACATAATTATATAACAAAAATTCAAGAATATTATAATGGTTCATCAGGTAGTACAATAGGACCTAAACCAGATATGTTAAATGCTGGTACTTATTATAGTTATGATGGAAATTACTTTTACAAAGACTTACAAACTCTAATTAAAGATTATAAATCAAATACTAGAAATAATTCTATAAACAAAGATAAACCTTACTATAATTATTACATGTACTTATCAAATCATAGTAGAACCACTTACTCATCAGCAAATATTGATGAATATATTCGTAACAATTTAGGTATTACTCAAGATGCGTATGGTAAAGCAACTAATAAAGGTAGTTCAAGATTATATGGTAAAGGACAGTTTTTCTATTATGCTCAAGAAAAGTATGGTACCAATGCCTTATTAACATTTAGTTTAAGTAGAAATGAATCTGGTAATGGCCGTAGTAAATTAGCAATCAATAAAAATAATGGTTTTGGCCTAGACGCTGTAGATTCAAATCCAATAGAAGGAGCTAGATATTATGCAGCTTTTGCTAGTAGTATCCTAGGGTATAGTTCTACTTATGTAACTTATGGTTTTGCTCATCCTCGTAGCTGGAAATACTTTGGTTCGCAGTTTGGTAATAAACGTCTAGGTATGAATGTAAAATATGCATCAGACCCATACTGGAGTGAAAAAATGGCTGCTAACTATTATAGTTTTGATAAAGCTAAAGGTATGCAAGACTATAATTACTATCAGTTAGGAGTAGTAACAGCATCAGTAAATGCTATGAGTGATGCTTCAAACACCTCAAAATTTGTCTATACTTATACAGAAGCCGGAGATGCCTTAATAATTCTAGGTGAAAAAACTGGTGAAAATGTTAATGGTAATACAACTTGGTATAAAGTAACAAGTGATTTAAATATTGATGCTAACTTTAATGAAATAACATCAGGAAATTATAATTGGAATAGCTATGTCTATGTACCAGCAGCTTATGTAAAAAAGATTAATACCGGTAAAAATGGTTATACATCTCCAAATGATGTAACTGAATATCAAGATAAAAATTATATTTATGACTTATATGATGCAGGTAATACTCTAAGTCCTAAAGTTGCAAAAACTACAAAAAACTCAGACTATTATTATGACTCATCTCTTCAAACCAAAAAAGGAATTAGTATTTTAAAAGATAAATATGTAATGGTCTATGCTGCAGCTTATAATAATGGTAAAGCAGTTTCTTACCTTATCTCTTCTGATTATAGATATGATCAAAAAGACTGGGTAAGTGCAGATACATTAGACTTTATGACATTTGATTACGCTAATGTCTATACTAATTTAACTGGTCTATATTGTAATGAAGTAAACTCTGAACCTATCGAATTATCAACTAATGTAGTATCTTGTTTATTCCATAATACATATATCCCAGTAATGGAACATAAAACAGTAGATGGTCGTCTATGGTATAAAGTTCCTCTAAATTTATCAGGAACATCTAATTCTTATGGTTGGGTACTTGCTAAAACTAGTGACTTTACTCTAAATCTTACGACTTATACAACTGAAAATAATGCTCCAGTCATAACTGCTTCTAACAGAACAATTGTTCAAGGTACTAAAATAGATTTATTAGAAGGAGTAAGTGCAACTGATAAAGAAGAGGGTACTGTTGCTGTAAAAGTATTAAATTCAAACCTAGACATTGATAAAGTAGGAACATACCAAGTAACATATCAAGCAACAGATAGTAAGAATAAATCAACTGAGTTAACAATAACAATAACAGTAACAGAAAATAAAAAACCAGTAATAACTGCTAACGATATGGTAATAACTCAAGGTCTACCATTCGATCCTAAAAAAGGAGTAAGTGCAACAGATGAAGAAGATGGCGTACTAGAAGTAGTAGCTGTAGATAATAAAGTTGATATTGATAAAGTAGGAACATATCAAGTAACATATCAAGCAACAGATAGTTATAATCAACAAGTAGTAAAAACAATAAATGTAACAGTAGTTGCTAATCAATTGCCAACTATAATTGCTTCTGATAAAACAGTTTATCAAAATGAAGACTTCAATAGACTTGATGGAGTAACCGCAACTGATCCAGAAGATGGAGATATTACAAAAAATGTAAAAGTAATTACTGATACTGTTGATATAACAAAAATAGGTGAGTATAAAATAACTTACGAAGTAGCAGATAGTTATGGTAATAAAGTAACTAAAGAAATAAAAGTAATTGTTACAGAAAAGAAACTAATTAAAACAACAGGAAACTTCTATTTTGACTATTTAAAAGAAGTAGGTAATAATCTTCAATTAAGAGGTTATTTAACAGTAGAAGGTATGGATAATACTTTAAATGAAAAGATTAGTTATAAAATTCAATTTGTTAGTACTGATGGTACAACATATGAACAAAAAGCAACAAGAATAACCGATTTAACTGGTATAACAAGACCGATTCCATCCCCTGACGGACATAAATATACTCATCCTTGGTTCTATATTAATATCGATACAGATTCTCTTCCAAGAGGTACTTATACAATGTATGCAGTTGCAGAATCTAACAAAACATATAGTAAAGTATTAATAACAAATAAACTATATAAAACAGAAATAACTGGTTATAAAACAACAAAAACAACAACAACTATAAAAAATAATTATGGTAATAAAACATCTGCTGTAACATTATATATAAGAGATGAGTTTCCTAATAAAACAGTAGGTAGTTACTATAACCAATTCGATACTTGGAGAACTCTAGAATTTACAAATGGAAAACTACATATAAAAGGAGTTTCATATTCATATGGTATGGACTTATCTACAAATGCTAAAGTAGAAAGAAAAATAATATTTGAAAATAAAGATACCCTAAAGCTATATACATTTGATTTAGGAAGTATAACAAAAGGTCTATATCAAGTAGCTTTACCAGAGTCTGATAATCTAGATAAGACAAGAGCTTGGTATGATGCCAATATCGATATAAGTGAATTAGAAAAAGGAACATACTCAATCTATGTAACAACAACATCTAATAAAACTGATATATCAGAGTTAACTGATAATTTAAGAAGAGACTTAAGTGCTAGAAAAACTACTATAAATAAGAAAGATTACCAACTAAAACTAGATACTAAAAATGGTAACAATATCGAATTAATAGTAAGCTAGAGCCTAAGGCTCTTTTTGTTTTGTCCTTTGATCAAAAAAATAAGATTGTAAAAAAAATTATTTTATGTTACTATAAATTTGTCAAGGAAACTTGTACAAAAAAGAGGAACATTTCGTAAGTGAATGTCACCTCCAATAATGGGTTTGTGACACTCTAACTTAGAGTGTCTATTTTTTTATCGCTAGCACCAACAAGGTAGAAAGTAATAAAATGATACTAATGTATCGTAAAACTTTAATAATAAAAGTCTTAGTCATCATAATATCTACCTTCTTTCTAAAAAAGAACAAGAGGCGACACTCAAACAAAATGTTCCGAAGGAGAGTATATATTATTATAAAAACTAAAGCAAACGACCAAAAATAAAGATTCATACCATCCAAAGTATGAACCTTTTTAATTTACTAATTGAATTTATCAAATTACCAAATCAAATACTTCTAAAATACTTATTTAACAATAGTTAAACTAATTGTATTACAAGTAGAAAGTGTTCTACCATCATAACTACCAGCATTACATACTGTACCAGATACTGAATCTCCATTACTACAACTATCAACGTAGTTAGCAACTATTGTAAACATTGGATAAGCAGCTTTAGTAGCACTTAATGTTTGAGCTCCAGTATTACCTGTAAGAATATAAAACTCCCTATTCTCGCAAGTTGGAGTAGAAGGCTGATTATTATTACCACCGCCACCATTACTATTACTTGGAGCCTTACCATTACTTATAGTAAGTGTAACAGTTGTACCATTAGATACCTCAGAACCAGCACTAATAGATTGACTTATAACTTTACCTTTTTCAACAGAACTACTATATTTATATACAAAACTATAGTTAAGTCCAGCACTCTTTAATTTATTAGCTGCATCATTTTTACTTAATCCTTTAACATTAGGAACACTCATCTTTTTACCATCAGAAATAGTAGCAATTATTGTGTCTCCATTCTTAATAGTTTCACCTTTTTTATAAGAATATCTAATAACGTCACCAGCAGCAACATCATCACTAAACTCATGTTGTTCTTCATATTTAATATTATATTTATCTGCCCATTCTCTAAACTCATTCAAATTATTAAAACTAGGCATTGTTAATTTTCCCTTAGAAAGAGTAATTGTAATAATAGTACCTTCCTCAACTGAATCTCCCTTACTATGACTAGCCGAAATAACAGCATTTTCTTTAATAGCCTCATCATATGAATCCTTAAATTCAACTTTTAACTTATTTTTAATAATCCATTCAGTAACTTCATCAACACTCATCTTCTTAAAATCAGGAATTATAATCTTAGGCCCCTTACTAATAACAATCTTAACAGTAGTAACATTATCACCAGTTATAGTAACCATTTCACCTGGCTTAACATTTTGACTAATTACCTTATTTCTACTAATCTTATCAGAAAATTCATATTCAATCTCATATTTAATACCATGTTGTTTTAAATAAAATATAGCTTCAGTCTTACTCTTATTAGTTAAATCACTCATTTTAACTTCAGTATAGCCACGTTCTTCTCCATATGAGAAAGTAAACTTAATCTCATCACTTCTCTTAACATTACCAGATTTACTTTGCTCAATCAAAGTATTCTCTTTAGAAGAAGATTGAACAAATTCAAAAACTACATTACTTAAATGATTCTCTTCAATATACTTTAATACATCTTCACTTTCCCAACCAATCATACTAGGAATAACAATTTCCTTATCTGGATTAGGACCTTCACTAATAGAAAGAACTAACTTCTTAACATTCTTCAACTTAGTACCAGGTTTAACACTCTGATAAATAACATGATACTCAGAAACAACATCACTGTACTCATAAACTTGTTCCAAAGTAACATCATTATCCGTAGTCCATTTAATAGCACTACTTAAACTCTTATCAACCAAGTTTTCCATTACTTTAAGAGTAGGTAAGCTAATTATATTAAACATAACTAAAATACCAAAAACTTGATAAATAAAAAGTACAACTAATGCTAAAATATTACTACCTTTCTTCTTACTAGAATTAGTAATACTAGAAGATATAAAGAACACTGTAAATAAAAGTAAAAGTAGAGCAAATACTATATCTTTTAAACCTTCACCCTTAAAAATAGTACTTCCAAAATATCCTAAACAACTAATCATTGTAGCGATAGATAATATATTAATTAAACAACTATTTCTCTTATTACTAGGTTTCTCAATTTTTTTAACAAAGTCTTCATCTTTTTTCTTACGTATTTCTTCTCTAGTATTAACATCCTTTAAAGGAACATTCTTCTTATTACTTTTAGCCAAATAAACCACCTCATCTTCTTATATAATTATATAATAAATATTGTAAAATACAAACACTAACAAACCCTTAATATGTCAAAGAATGTCTATATATCAATATTTGACTAACCAATTCATAAATGATATTATGTAAATAGAGGATGTTTAATACATTAATCTATTTACATCAATAAGTATAAAAATCCACATACGGTAAGAGGTATATTAAAATGAGTAAAACAATAAAAAATAATTTAAGTAAAATAATAAGTATCTTTATTTTAATTCAACCAATATTAGATCTTATTACTGGTATTTGTTTACATGAATTTAACCTAAATTTAACTCTA
>OLQV01002623.1_pt1 | contig 11618 bp, 8 predicted proteins | sample 1672371 | NCBI WGS metagenome assembly OLQV01 (sample SAMEA3136676, study PRJEB25190) | human gut metagenome
AATTAAAAAATGTCTGTGGAAAAGTCCACAGATCCTGAAAAATGATATACAGATAGTTCCAAAAAATCATAAGTAGAAAATAGATTCCCTGTCTCCATCCACCAAACATTCCCCACATGCAAAGATATGCCCCTGCGAACCACAAAACTCCGGGATGACGGCACAAGCCGTACACACCCTCAGTATATGCAGCGCGTAATTTGTTTTCTTCACAGTAAGTCTCTTCAAAGGGAAGGGCAAAAAACAGGGTATATATAAGAAGTACAAAGAAGCCCAGAGCTCCGATTCCAAATCCGAGCATACTTCCGATTCTGTGCTGGCACTGTCCCCACAAAAGCCAGAGCTCCATAATGAGTGATAAAGCCACCAGAACCGTCCCCAATGCGAAAAATTTTTGTAGAAATGCATTTTTCTTTTTAATGCTGTTTATATCATAAATAAAATACAGGAGAAATCCTGCACTCCCTAAAATGAACTGCCACATATTTTCTCTCCCAATTTTGTACATAATAACACATAAATGCCTTGTCATACACGTTAAATTATAATAAAAGAGACAATAAATAGCAAGTGCTATTTACTCAGACTGTAGACAAAGTCCTGCTTTTGCAGGGTTTTGTCTACAATCTGAAATCGGCTGCAGCCGATTGTTTTTTCTATTTGTACACGTTGTTCTGCATTTGGATAGATTCTTACTTTTACTGCCCGATTTATTTTTCTCACCTTATTCCTACCTGTTTACAAATGATTTCAATTGCTGTTTCTGAACAATATGTTCTTTTTCATTATAATGAAAGTATCAAAAAATCCATCGTTAATGGTCTTGGAATTTCTATTCTCTCAGACCGTTCTGTCACAGATCTGGAAAAAACAAAGCAGATTCTTCTTTTTCCACTGGAAGAATCTGCTCATAAACGTAATTTTTATATTGTATACAATAAAAATCGGATACTGAAACCTCAGGTACGTCAGTTTATCCACTATGTAAAAAATTTTTATACAGAAAACTGATTTTACCAACACTTCTTGCAGGCTTCATATCCTTCTGCCAGCGCCTGGGATTCTGTTTCCTGATGTGCATTGGCAGGATTCATATTGCCACAGTCGGGAATGCTGTGATATTTGCTTCCTGTAGCAGAGATCCATACCATAGCTCCTACAGGTGTGGTATCTTCTGTAGTTGTCTCCTGTTCCTGAACTGCAGTACTCTCCTGGTACTGAGAAGATGCAGATACTGTATCCGAAGATGTGCCGTCTCTCTCATCTCCCGGTGTATAGTCATTACAGGGTTCCTGATTCCAGTCAATAGTTTCGCCGTTGGAAAGTGCAATGCAGGTACCCTGCTCGTCTGTACGGTATACCGGTATATCCATATCGGATAATTTACCCATGGTTTCTGCAGTAGGATGTCCGTAGGAATTGCCTGCTCCACAACTTACCACAGCCCATGAAGGGGATGTTGCTTCCAGAAGATCCCAGGAAGTAGATGAAGAAGATCCATGGTGCCCCAGACAGAGAACATCACTGTCCAGATTCATTCCGGTACTGATCATATCCTGCTCACTGGTTTCCTCTGCATCTCCCATAAACATGAAACTGTTATCCCCGTTTACAAGACGGATCACAACAGAGTTATCATTACTGTTCTGGGAAATTCCGGAAGGTGCCATAACTGTAAAACTTCCGGTTCCAAATTCAAAAGTATCTCCCACAGAAGGATACTGCACACTGATTGCATTGGCTGTGGCAGTGTTCATGAAATCATTGAACAGCTGAGAAGTATGTACATAATCAGAACCAAGAATATTTTCCACTTCAAAATTATTCAGGCAGGCGATCAGACCTCCCAGATGATCCTCATCATAATGGGATGAGATCATATAATCAATGGTTTCTACCTGCTGATCTTTCAGGTACTGTACCACCTGATCTGCATGAGACCGGCTGCCGCCATCATAAAGAAGATTTTCTCCTGCTGACTGCACCAGTATGGACAACCCCTGCCCTACATCAATAAAATGCACTGCCATATCTCCTGTGGCAGCTTCCACCTGAATAAAATTTCCCGGCATTACCAGAGAAAGCACCAACAGTAACGATGCAAGAAATGCTGTTACTTTCTTTTGTTTTTTCATAATTCCATAATTCTCCTTCGTATTTCTCCACTTACATCTTCAAAAAGAAGATCTCTGTTATAGCGGATATATCTTTCGCATTCATAAGTTTCCAGGAAACGTACACAGTAAAAATCTGTATTCATGCCTGAAACAAACATTACCATTTCCTGACTGTTATAAAAAGCTGCCTCCATAAAATCAAAAGCATATTCCAACATGTCACCAGCCTGATCCCAGGCATCTTCCCACTGCTGCCTGTGGCTTCCAAAAGCTGTCCGCAGAAGATTAAATGCTTCCTCACCCTGAGCTTCGCTGTTTTCTTTCAGGATCTTTGTATATTGATTCAGAATATCCAGTGCTTTGCGGAGGCTGTATTCTTTCCTGTGTTCCAGAAGACCCGCTTTCTTTTTGTGGAGCAACTCTCCCTGAAGATTGTCCACATAATCACCCAGTCTCTGGGCTGCTTTTCCACCAGCAAAACCTGTTTTCAGTTCTTTCAGCACAGCAAACACCTGATCCAGCACTTCTTCTCTCAGAATCACCTGACGGATTGCCTGACGGACACCTGAAAAAAGAAGATTTACCACACTGACCTTTTCATCAAATGACGCATGGGCTACTTTTTTGACCATGGATTCGGAATTCTGACCTTTCAGAATTTCTGCAATCTGATAATCTTGCTGGTATTTTTGATACAGTTCGTAATATTCTGCAAATTCTCTGGATACCCTTTCATGCTGAATATACTGGCTGACTACCTCACAGGTCACTCCTTTGTGGAGACTTTCGTATACTTTCATCAGTCTGGACAGATCTTCCCAGCCTCTTGGTGTGGCAAACTGTTTCCCGTCAATAGTAGTTTCCATCTGATAAAAACAGTTGTTGCGTAATTCCAGATAGGAAAGGATAGCAGGATGAAGATTTTCTTTGTATGCATATTCCTTCCATACCTGAAAGTCCGGCTCCACCTGGATCTTTTTGACTCTATCAAGAGTTACCACATCAAAATCCCGGACAGACTTATTGTACTCCGGCGGATTTCCTGCTGCCACAATAATCCACCCTTCCGGAATCTTATGATTTCCAAAAGTCTTACACTGAAGGAACTGCAGCATGGCGGGAGCCAGTGTTTCCGAAACGCAGTTGATCTCATCAATAAAAAGAATTCCTTCTTTCAGACCTGTAGCTCGCATTTTGTCATAAATACTTGCCACGATCTCACTCATGGTATACTCTGTGGCAGAATATTCCCGTCCCCCATATTCCTTCTTTGAAATAAAAGGAAGTCCAATGGCACTCTGTCTGGTATGATGGGTAATAGTATAAGAAACAAGCGCTACTTTACACTCTCTTGCAGCCTGTTCCATGATCTGGGTCTTGCCGATTCCAGGTGCCCCAAGGATCAGCACCGGTCTCTGGTGAATAGAAGGAATCACATATTCTCCATATTCGTCTTTCATAAGATAGGCCTGTACTGTATCCATAATCTCCTGTTTCGCCTGCTTAATATTCATAATCACCTAACTTCCTCTCTCGTTCCAAAGTTTCTGTATCCAGGATCAGTTTGATGGCCCAGGGCGGCACATCCACATCCCGGTAATCATCTTTCATAAAAATAAACGCTGTCTCATAAGGAGGCATTTTTCCAGGAAAAGTGCCGTATCCGTCTGTAAAATAAAGAAGTCCCCGCAAACGGGTAAACGCTCCCATTTTCAGAAGATGATCCACATAGGTAAATGCCGGGCGGAAATCGGTTCCTCCAAAACCTTTTACTGTTAAATCACTGAGATATGTCTCCATCTCCTTTTGATTATGAATCACAACATCTTCCTGAATACGGTCATCGCACTGAATGATATGCACCTGTATTTTCCTGAAAAAACTCTCTGACTCTGCCAGCACACTGTAAGTTTCTTCCAGAAATCTGCGGATCAGACTTCCATTACAGGACATGGAGGTATCTACCACAATGACAAAATCTTCGATTTTTTTCATTTCTTTTGTTTCCAGAGGTTCGATCAGTGGCATATTTCCATAAGTTTCCATGCCAAAGTTATAATAAACAGGATCAAAAGAATCCATGTCTACCTGCATTTCCTCTTTCAGCACAGAAAATTTCCGGAGAAATTCCCGGTAGTCATATCTCTTACGGTTTTCTGCCTGAAGATGCTCCATAAGTCCCTGAGAATCCCCTGCTGCTTCTTTTGAAAAAAGCTCCATTTCCGTCTGCATCTTCCGGCGCATTTCCTCCCATTGCTTCTGTCTGGAAAGCAAGCCCTTTTTGTTCTCAGAAGAATACCAGAAATGATGATCGTCTTTTCGGAATTCCTGTTCCAGTTTCTTCAGAGTTTCTTCAGATTCTTTTTCCAGAATCCGATACAGTGCCTCTGCTGTAAAAACACTGAACTGGTCTTTCCATTGAATATATTTTTCTCTCCGAAAACTACATGGTCTTATATAAACCACTTTTTCATAAAGTTCATCCAACACATGCTCTACTGTAATATCTGCTGCCAGATCCCAGATTGGAATATCCCGTTCTTTTCTGTACCAGAGATGGCAGAAAAGACAGTGAAAAAGCTCATGAAGATACATTCTGTTAATAGGAACTTTGTACTCCATAAACTGATTTATTAACCACTGAGGATTCACGTAAAGAAGTTTTCCGTCTGTTCCCATATTTCCGGTCCTGCCGGAAGGAACTACCTTAAGTGCACTTAAGGCTCCATATAGGAAATGCATGGAAACTGCCAGTTCATTTCTGGAATTTTTCATAATATCCTGACAGATATTCAGGATCTCTTCTTCTTTTTTTCGCTGCTCATGAACAAAATTTCCAAATTTATCCTTTTCTTTTTTCACAGTTCAAATGCCTTCCTCTTCTTTCTTCCATGAGTACCTAGTTCATTCATAAGAATACTGACCCATCTGGAATCGCCCTGCTGCTGTGCTTTTTCCAGAACTTTCTCTATCTGGACCCGGTCTGGTTTCAGGCTTCTGATGATCTCTGCCATATCCGTATATGCCTTTATTTTTCCCAGGTACAAAAAAGCTTCTTCCATATGTTCTTTCAGATATTCTCTGTATTTTTCTTGAGCTGTTTCGGTCAGTCCCACAGGGTAAAGAAGCCTGTCCAGTGCAAGTTTCAGCACCACTTCTGCCTGTTCCCAGGCTACAGCATAAGGAAAAAGTTTATCATATTCCAGAATGTTCAGAGTTCTGTGAAGAAAGCTGTTACGATAGCGGATGCCACTTCCATGAACATGATTTTCCAGAATCCGGGCAGGTGTGTTTTCCACTCCTTCTTCAAAAAATTCCGGGAACCAGAATCTGGCTCTGGCTCCATTTTGTTCTATTTCTACCAGAAGAGTTTCCGGCAGTTCTGTAAGAAAATCCCGCAGACAGGATTCTCCTTTTTCGTCTGTTTTTACATGGATATATTCCATGCGATGACAGCCTGTAAGTGCCCCTGCTCCCAGATCCTTAAGATTTCCCTGAAAACTGATCTTTTTCAGTTGAAAACAGTTATAAAAAGCATATCGGCCAATTTTACGGAGTCTGGATGGAAGATAAAGTTCTGTAAGACGATTTCCTGCTATGTCCGGATATTTATCCAGATCTGCTGTTCCCTCTTCGCTGTAGATTCTGTCATTTTTCAGATAGCTCTGGCGATCATCTTCATCCAGCCCTTCTGAAAAAATGTAGGAAGCAAGTTCTGTTACAGGCTGTCCGTCTATCTCTTCCGGAAGTTCCAGAATCCCATCTGATCCCAGACACCGGTCAATACAGATGCCATTTTTGTTCTGATGATAGAAACAGATCATATGCTTTCATCTCCTGTCCCTTTTTCTCCCAGACGTATCTTTTCCATTTCTGCCTGTAATTCCTCCGACATGTTGTCAAAAAGATAATTTTTGCTGCTCTGACGACGCTGGTGCCATTCCTGTCTTGCTGCTTTTTCTGTATCTTCAATTTCTTTCTGAAGGCCTCTGGCAGAAATCCTGTGTGCTCCCTGTCCCATAATGATGATCTGTTCCAGACCGTCGGATGTGGCAACTGTCACCTGATTCTGTCTGCCGATCTTATGAACTGTTTTTTCAATAAACTGATCTGCAGTTTCAGCTTCTTTCGTGTATACCACATAAATATTATGATAAGGTATAATTTCTTCCTGATGTCCTTCTACTTTGTATGCATCAAATACAAGAATCAGGGTACATTTGCGATAGCCCTGATAATTACTCAAAATATCTTTCAGCTTGTCACAGGCTGCATGGATATTTTCTTTTGCAAGTTCATTCAACTCTTCCCATGAAAAAATAATGTTATATCCATCTACCAGAAGATATTCTTCTTTTTTCGGTTTGCCTGGTCTGTAACGGACTGTATCAGAAGAAGCATTCACTGTTTTTTTCTGGAAAGCACTGCGGTTCTGTTTTACAGGTCCGAAGGTTCTCTCAAAAATTGCTTTCAGTTCTTCTTCATCCTCGTAACTTCCACTGTAAGAATAGCTGGAACCTTTTTTGCCTGATTTTCCACCTTTTCTTTCATTTTTTTTGAAATTATCCACCGGAAACTCTTCGATTTCCCCGGTATCCACATCTACGTACCAGACTTCTGCATTCTCTGTAAGCGCATCCATATCCAGCCCTGCCTGAAGGTGCATATATTCTTCTACCTGATACCATGGCACAATAAATCCGGCTCCATGGGCACAGAATACAGAACCTGTAGGATTATCCAGATCACGTTCGGAATCGTAACCATAAGCAGCTACTACCTCATCCTGATTCCTGCATGGTGCATAGCCTTTCAGGCTGCAGAACAGCCTGCCTCTGCCACTGGTATAAGACACTACCTGTTTCTGATAATCACGCATCTGAGACACTGCTGCTGTACCGGTAAGTACTGCTATTTCCCCTTCTGTTTCCGGCGGCTCAAAAGTCCCCTGCATTTTCTGGACATCGGACATGGCTCTTCCGATAAGCTCTGCCGGTACTTCCAGACGAAATTCATAATAAGGTTCCAGAAGGATGTTTTTTGCCTTTTTCAGTCCCTGACGAACAGCCCGGTAAGTGGCCTGTCGGAAATCTCCTCCCTCTGTGTGTTTTGTATGAGCCCTTCCAGTAAGAAGAGTAATCTGTACATCTGTCAGAGGCGAACCTGTCAGAACTCCCAGATGTTCTTTTTCTTCCAGATGAGTAAGAATCAGTCTCTGCCAGTTCTTTGCAAGGACATCTTCACTGCATGCTGTAAAAAACTGACATCCGCTGCCTGGTTCTCCCGGTTCTATGAGAAGATGAACTTCCGCATAATGACGAAGAGGTTCAAAATGTCCTACGCCTTCTACAGGCTCTGCAACAGTTTCTTTGTAGACAATATTTCCGGTGCCAAATTCTACTGCCACATGAAAGCGTTCCCAGATCAGACTTTTCAGAATCTCAATCTGCACCTCTCCCATAAGCTGTACATGAATCTCACCCAGAGTGCTGTCCCAGAGAATATGAAGCTCCGGTTCTTCTTCCTCCAGCTGTCGGAGATTCAAAAGCATCTTGTGAGGATCACAACCTTCCGGAAGCTGGATCTGATAATTAAGAACAGGCTCCAGTACAGGAAGTTCTGATTCTTTTTCTATTCCAAGTCCCTCTCCGGGATAAGTTCTGGTAAGTCCGGTCACTGCACAGACAGTACCTGCCGGAACTTCTGTTGCTGTGTCAAATTTTGCTCCGGAATACAGACGGATCTGATCAATCTTTTCTTCCCAGCTTTCCTGTTGTTTCTGTCCCGGAAGGAGACGGTTTTCTTTCTTTTCGTTATGAAGTACCGTCTTTACTTTCAGAGTGCCTCCTGTGACTTTCATGTAGGTAAGACGGTTTCCCTGGTTATCTCTGGCAATCTTGAATACCTTGGCACCAAATTCTTCCGGATAATCTGGCTCCCAGGTGTATTTTTCAAAATCTCTCAGAAATTCTTCTACTCCCTGCATTTTCAGTGCAGAACCAAAATAGCAGGGGAAAATTTTTCTTTTCTTTATAAGGACAGCAATTTCTTCTGTGGTCATCTCTCCTGTTTCCAGATATTTTTCCAGAAGAGTCTCATCGCAGACTGCAATATTTTCCAGAAGGATGTCCTGGCTCTCTCCAAAATCCATGCAACTACCGTCCAGACGTTTCTGAAGATCTTCCAGAATGTGGTCATGATCTGTACCCTGCTGATCCATTTTGTTGATAAAAAGAAATACCGGGATCTGGTATCGTTCCAGAAGCTTCCACAACGTCATAGTATGGCTCTGCACTCCGTCCATGCCGTTGATCACCAGCACTGCATAGTCCAGCACTTGTAAGGTACGCTCCATCTCAGCGGAAAAATCCACATGTCCCGGAGTATCCAGAAGTGTTACTTCCATATTACTTGTTTTCAGTATTGCCTGCTTGGAAAAAATCGTGATGCCTCTTTCTTTTTCCAGTTGATAAGTGTCCAGAAACGCATCTCCATGATCCACACGACCAAGTATGCGAATCTCTCCTCCCAGATATAGCAGACCTTCTGATAAAGTTGTCTTGCCGGCATCTACATGAGCCAGCAAACCTGTCACTAGTTTTTTCATAAAATCCTCATTTGTAGTGTTATTCTGTTTTTTCTTTCTGATACAGAGGGGCAAGACGACGCACTACCATCTCACTGATCCGAATCAGTGTATCAATATCTTCATCCGGATTATTCAGGTAAGCATGAAAACAACCCTGAATGCAGCAGGAAAGAAGAATATTTTTTTCTGTGTCATTTTTGTATTCCGGATATTTCTGCCAGATCAGTTTCTTCAGCTCTGTTTCCAGACAGTCCCCAAGATGACTTTTTTCTTTTCCTGAAAAAAGAATCTTGATCAGGGCATTGCTGGAAGTCAGCGCCAGAAACATATTTCTGGTAAAAATATCCAGGTTCTGAATGGGATTTTCCTGCTGACGGTATACATTCCGTATAACCTCTGTAATAGTATCTGCTTCCATAGTCTCTGCCAGTGCATAAATATCTTCATAATGGCTGTAAAAAGTTGATTTGTTAATACATGCCAGTGTACACAGCTCCCGGACAGTGATCTTTTCAAGATTTTTGTGGGAACGCAGCTCCAGGAAAGCATTTTTGATGGCTTTTTGAGTTTTTTCTATTCTGATATCCATAAGTTCTTCCTTTTTTCCGACATTTATGCCGAAAAGTTGTTTATCCACCGTTTTTGTAGAATTGTTGGTGGATTAAGACTTTTGTACCCTGGTATTATTATAATCATCAAAACAACTGTTGTCTATTATAGATTGTTCAGATCCTCATAAATGGAATAAAGGAGAGAAAAATGGATTTTTATGGTTTTTATACAGGAAAAATTTTTGACGCCTATCAGTACCTGGGCGCACATGTTGTAGAAGAAGGCGTAGTTTTCCGTACTTTCGCACCTTCTGCCTCACGCATCACCCTCATCGGTGAATTCAACCACTGGCAGGAATGGGAAATGAATCGGGTTTCTGATGGAAATTTCTGGGAACTCTATGTTCCTGATGTCAAAGAAGGTCAGATGTACAAATATAAAATTTATGACCGCAATGACAATCCGGTAGATCACTGTGATCCTTATGGGTTTGGCATGGAGCTTCGTCCCAACAGTGCTTCTATAGTACGCGACATGTCACAGTACCATTTCAAGGACAGTGAATGGATGCAGAACCGCAGCGACTGCCGCCAGAAACCTCTGAACATTTATGAAGTGCATTTTGGCTCCTTCCGAAAGCCTTCTGATAAAGCAGATGACTGGTACAATTACGAAGAAATAATTGATATTCTTATCCCTTATCTGAAAAAAAACGGCTATAACTATCTGGAGATCATGCCTCTCAACGAATATCCCTGTGATGAATCCTGGGGATACCAGGCAACAGGTTTTTTCAGTCCTACTTCCAGATATGGTACCGCAGATCAGCTGAAAACTTTTATAAATGCATGTCATAAAAATAATATCGGTGTGATCATGGATTTTGTGCCTGTACATTTTGCTGTGGACGGATACGGTCTTGCCAACTATGATGGAACTGCCCTTTATGAATATCCAAATTCAGCCGTAGGTGTCAGTGAATGGGGAAGCTGCAACTTTATGCATTCCAGAGGAGAAACAAGAAGTTTCCTTCAGTCCTGTGCCAATTACTGGCTTACAGAATTTCATATGGACGGTCTGCGTATGGATGCTATCAGTCGTGCCATCTACTGGCAGGGTGATCCTGCAAGAGGAGTCAATTTGAATGCTGTAGAATTTCTTCAGTATATGAATCAGGGATTGAAAGGAATTCATCCTTCTGCTATTCTTGCCGCTGAAGATTCTACTTCTTTCCCCAAAGTAACAGACCCGGTAGATCAGGGTGGTCTAGGTTTTGATTACAAATGGGACATGGGCTGGATGAATGATACACTGGATTATTTCCGTACTGCCCCTGAATACAGAAGTGACAATTATCACAAACTGACTTTTTCCATGATGTATTATTATGATGCTCGTTTCCTGCTTCCTCTTTCTCATGACGAGGTAGTTCACGGAAAGGCTACTATCATGCAGAAAATGAGTGGTGACTATGATGGAAAATTTCCTCAGGCCCGGGCTCTTTATATGTACATGTATGCACATCCCGGAAAGAAACTGAATTTTATGGGAAATGAAATCGGACAGCTTAGAGAATGGGATGAAAAACGTGAGCAGGACTGGATGCTTCTGGATTATCCGGTTCATGAGGGATTTGCTCATTTTATGAGAGATCTTAATAAGCTTTATCTGGAACATTCTGCTTTCTGGGAAAGAGATTATTCTGCTGACGGTTTCCAGTGGATCGACTGCCATCAAGAAAGTAAATGTATCTATGTTTTCCAGCGAAACGGTAAAAAAGAAAGTATCATTTCTCTTTTTAATTTTTCTGATCAGGAACAGGAATATGAACTGAATCTTCCGGGAGTGGATAAGATCAAGGAATTACTGAACAGCAATCTGGCTGTTTATGGTGGAAGCCAGAAACGGAAGGGTGGAGTGAAGACATTAAAAAATGGAAAGATCGTACTGACCCTTCCAGCTTACTCTTCTGTCTATTATATGATATAGGTCCCCGCATGAGAGAAGGGGGATTGGTTTAAAACAGAAGGCTGTGAAGAAAAGAATGGTATGGAGAGAGGACGCTTGTAGACTGATATAGAACAACAAATCTCGCAAATAGTGCTGGATTCCTAATTCGTTACAGGCGCTTATTTGATGCCATTCGGGAAGAACTCGTGCCTTACGGCACTCAGACATTTCCCTCGGTGGCATCAGCTAGCCTGTGCCTCATTAAACGGAATCTGTGCAGGTATTTGCTCAATTTTGTTGTTCATATCTTCTCCTAAGCTGACATCTCCATATTTCTGTTTCTTTCACAGCCTTCTGGTTTTAATAAATTCTGTGCATCTCTCATCCACCCCATAGTGGCTAACGATCCG
>OLQV01002633.1_pt1 | contig 11579 bp, 4 predicted proteins | sample 1672371 | NCBI WGS metagenome assembly OLQV01 (sample SAMEA3136676, study PRJEB25190) | human gut metagenome
TAGACAATACATCTTCACGATCTCCCGTCATCATTTTAACGGCACTGTGTAATCCTGGTGCAAATTCGCCATGACTTACCATAACTACATATTTCATTATTTTTCCCTCCGCGTTTCTTATTTACTCATATTTTATAATAAATATGTTATCGTTTTCAAGTGTTATTACACATAATTTCACACATTTATGTGGCTTTTAAACATGAGCATCACATAGAATACACATTCATTATAAGCCTATTGTAAACCTTTTCAATTTCCATATGTCACCAATTTTATATGACAAATGTCACTTTAAACAAAAAAAGACTTAGACAACAAAACGTCATCTAAGTCCATAATCAAATCTATGTTTATTTAAACCCATAAAACTCATAATTTACAACATTATTCACTAAATAAGAAGTCAATCTTCCTTTTTTATCTACATTAAAAGAAAAATTAGCCGTTTGATTCCCCGACTTCATCAATACAGTATATAATTTTCCCTTTTTTGTTTTTGTGATGACACCCTTTTTACAAGCTTTTCGAAACTTTTTTGCTTCTTTATTAAAACTTCTTGTCCAAATATCCACATCACCTAATTCATCTTTATGCTCTTTGACATACTCATTGGTAAGATCCGCAAAATATTTTTCTTCATCAACCAATTCATATAATATCATCGCACGATAGCCCGATTTACCTAAACTTGGAATATCTGCCACATTTCCATCTTCATCTTGATGTGTTGTTGTCCAATTATCAAATGGAATAGAATCTAAATTCTTTTTAAAATTTTCTTCACTAATCACATAAGCCCACTCATTATTGTCATGCTTTATATATTTAAAACAAACTTCTCCACTACCATCATCCATTGGATAATTATTTATAACTTCTATATATTGATTTGGTGTTTCCCCATTATAAATGGTACAACGCAACTCTTCCCCATCTCCATACACATCGGCTACTGTATATTTAAAAGAATTTAGTTTATCAAGTTTATTAACCGCCTTTTTAATATATGGATAAACATCTACTGTATTATCTGATTGGGCGTATACATGATAAGGTGTCATACACATCATGATTAGTGCTAAAAATACACATAATAATCTTTTACATTTTTTATTCAACTCAATACCTCCAAAAAGGCATAGCCAAAGCTATGCCCTTTACGTTATAAAATGTTGTTTTGTTTGATCCATTGATTCAACATAGATTCAGTGATTGTTTGTACTTTAGGATTCAAATCAGAAACGAACTCTCCATCTTTTACATAATATACAGAAGGCGTATATTTAAAATTTGAAAAATAAGGACGTATCCTTGCCAAATTGTCATTAGGAGTCGCATTCTCTTCATGATCTAGGTTAACTTCATAGATAGTTAGGTTATGTGTAGGTAGCCAGTTATCCAATAGTTCATGAAAGTCTTTACAGTAACCACAATCTGTTTGTGTAATCATCACCACAAACGTATCCTCATCATCAAATTTTTCCACCATCTTATCAATGTTGATTTCTTTGATTGTTCCTGGTTTTGATGATTCTTGATGAGTTTGACATCCAGTAATCATCACAAATGCCATAAGTAAAACAATTATTTTTTTAATACACTTCATATACAACACCTTACTTTAAAGAATATATTCTCCTAATATAGGAGAATATATTACTGATTACTTCTTATTTTTTTACTTTTTTTAAGCCTTTTCCATTTTCGCGCTTACGATAAAGGATCGTTGCGATACCTGCAAGAGAAGCAGCACCAACACCTAATGATCCGAACAATCCAGCTTTATTTTCAACGCCTGTATTTGCGTTAGATTGTCCCTTGCTAGGGTTTACTGTTGTTGTAGTTCCTGATCCAGGTTTTGTAGTTGTTGATCCACTACCTGTTCCTGGTTTAGTTTCTGTTCCACTACCTGTTCCTGGTTTAGTTTCTGTTCCACTTCCTGTTCCAGGTTTATCTGGAGTAGTAGGTGCGTTAGGTTTAACAGCCAACGCCTTAACAAGTTGTTTGATTACTTTGTTAGCATCATCACGATCTAATTCTGGATTAGCCAATGCTTCTTCACCTTTTGCGATTGCAGCTTTGATAGTTTCTTGATCTTCTTTACTGTAATCTTCTAGGTTCAATCCTTTTAAGATATCTAATGCGTATTGGATAGAATCTCTTTGGTCTTGTGTAGTTAAACCATTTTGTTTGTATTTTAGATTTGCCTGTGCATCTAATAATGCATTAACTAATGCATCAATTTCTTCATTATTTGCTGGATCAGCAGCCTTTGCAGCTTCTAAAGCAGCATTAAATGCAGTCAATTCTTCATTATCTACACAATCTTGAGTTTTTACTCGTTCTGCCAATTCAATTGCTGCAGTCAATTTTTCTCTATTCAACTTAGTTAATAACTTGTAAGTATCGCTTAAGTCTTTGATTTGAGGTTTTAATAATTCTTTTTTATTGATTGGATCAGCCATTAAATTCTTCGCAATTTCAACTTTATTTTTGAAAAGAGTAAATGCGTCATCTTTTACATATAAAGAATCATCCATTTGAACAAATCCATTCAACTCATCAAGATTATTTTGAATAAGTTCTAATTCTGACATTTCAGCAGCAAGCTCATAGTAAGCCATTTGTAATTCTTGTTCATCACCATTTAATGCATCTGTTGCTTTTGCGATAGCTTTTGTCAATGCATCTTGAAGAACTGCATTTTCATACTTCACTTTGTTTGCTTCATCAATCAATTGTTGTAATTGAGCTTGACCTGGAGCATTTACAGTAACTGTAACTGTAGCTTGTACTTGATCATTTGCTTTCGCAATGATGTTTACTGTTCCATTGGCAACAGCTGTAATTTTTCCAGTTGCATCCACTTTGGCAATTGATTCATCCTCACTTGACCAAGTCACAACATCTGTTGTTTCAGTTGGAGAAAGAGTAGCCTTCACTTGCGCTGTTTCATTAACATTTAATGTTACTTCTGTTTTATCCAACGTAATACTTGTTGCAGGAATTGCTTCTTCATGCAATGCTCCAAACAATTTGATTTCAGCAGCAGCAGCCCATTGATTTGCTTCAGTACCTAAAGATTCTAATGCTGTAAAACGAACATAACGAGCTTTGGTTGCATCAAATTTAACCTTCTTGAATTCACCCTTATCGACTAACATAGTTCCATCATGTTCAAATGTTCCAACGACAACAGTCTTGAATTCCTTACCATCCAAACTAGTTTCAACCATGTATTTTGTGATATCACCATTGTAACCATTTTGACGAGGAAGATAGTTCAATTGTTGAACATCATATTCTGCACCTAAATCCATAGTTACACCTTGTGGAAGTGGATGTTGTCCGTTGTAATTTGAATGCCAATTTGTAGATGTATCACCATCAAATGCATTTTTAACTACATCACCATCAAATGTTGCTTCAGAAGTAGCCGTTACTTTTTCAGGGTCAATAGTGATTTCAGTTTCACAATCTGGTTGTCCTTCATTAGAACCCTTATATTCTAGAGCCTGAATAGCTTTGAATAAATTAATTGTTTGTGCATTCACTTCTGTTTGTGTTGCATCTTTATCTTTTAATACAGCTTCTGCATTTTTAACTGCTGCTTTTAATGCATCAATAGAAGCCGTTGTATATAGATTCTTCTCTTCAAGAGCTTTATTTGCCTCATCTAATTGCGCTTTCAAATCATCGACAACAACTTGACCAGCTACTACATTGATTTCAAATGTCTTCGTAATCTTTTTGCCTTCTTTATTTGTACTATTTGAAGTAATTGTCAATACAGCTTTACCTTGTTTTTTCGCATGTAAAGTATAGTTGTAGTGATCACCATCGACTGTACGAATGACTGAAACAACTTCTGGTTTATCACTTTCAACAGAATACAATCCATTTGTTACATTTTCTGGAAGTACTGTAGCTTTAAATGCTTTTAATTGACCTACACCTATTGTAGAAGCATTGTTTTCATCGAATACAATATCTTCTGCATAAGTAGCTTCATTTTGATAGAATTCTACTTCATCAATATTTAATTTGTATTCAAGTCCACCTTGACTGTTCAATGCATTTAATTTGATTTTTTCAGCTTGCACTGGTGCATCAAAATGAATGTTGAAACCTTGTTTAGAATCTACGGCTGTAATAGAGTAGTATCCAAGTTTTGTTTCTTCTTCACCATTAACTGCATACAATTCAAAGTCTTTTAATGCGCCTGTATTAATATTTGTGCCATCTACACGAACACGAATAGTCATGTCTGTGATTGTTTTTTGTCCATCAAAGTTGAATAATACCCAATAAGGAACTCTTGCAGGAACTTCATCTCCATTATTTCCCCATTTGAATTCGAAACGGTTTGCATCTGCACCCCATTTACCATCAATCAACTTATCTACACCCATTCCAGATTGTAATACACTTTCATCTTGACCTTGTACACTCTGTACTTTGATTTGTGAAACTGTAACATCTGGAGTTTTAATATCTTCACTAGCAACAGTTGGATTAATTGCATTCAAGTTGTTACTTACAAACATGTATTCAGAAGCATTGAAATAGTCTGGTGTTAAAGAAATATCGCGCTTTGCAGTAAATGTTACTGTTACAACATCTTTTGTACCTGAAATAGATTTCTTACTTCCACTATTTGTATATGTGAAGTTTATATTTCTATTAACTGCAGCATTGTTTTCAGATTTCTTATAAGCTATACGATCAAATTTATATTCTCTCATATTAGCCGTAGCTAAAGTAGCTGATGTGCCTTTGAAAGTTAAATCATCTGAGTTATAACCAATTTTTCCACCAATAGAGTAAACATTCTTCATATCTACACCTGAAATAGTTAATGTAACTGTTTCACCTGCAGCATAATCAGTCTTATCTAATGATGTAATCAAAGAACCTTTTGGATCTTTTGAAGGTGTTTTTACTCCACCATCTAAATGAACCATTGTTTGAGTGATATCTTGTGCATCATAGTAACCATTCTTGTTGTAATCTGAACGTTTTACCTGATCCCAAGTTGGATCGCCATCTTCTAGACCTACATAGTTTTCAATTTGTGTAGCATCATTTTCATCGATAACACCATCATTGTTAGTATCTCCAATAACGTATCCTTCACTTCCATCTACGATATATGGTTGAAGTTCTGCAGCTGAGAAGAATCCACCTTTTGACTTCTTAACAACATATTTGATATAACGAGCTGATGTTCCTGTCATATCGATAGTCTTAGTATCTAAATCTGACATATCTTTAGAGTATGTCCAATCTGATTTTTGTTTACTTGAATCATATGATAATGTCCAGTTTACACCATCAATAGATGTATAAACATCCATTCTCTGTACAGTACCATTTCCCTTATTGTCATTACGAGGAGTATAGTCAATACGCTCTAAATCGTAAACTTTCTTCAAATCATAGATCAATCCTTGATCTTCAGTCACTGAATTTGTTGAGTGGAAGAATGTACCATAATCAAAGTCTAAAATGTTACTCAATTTACCCCATGCATCACCATAATCCCAAGATACTTTAATATCTTTTGGTACATTACGATATGGATCTAGTGCAGATTCCACTTCGATTGGATCACTCCATTTTGAATATCCATCTTTATTTCTTGAACGCACACGATATGTATGTTTAGAGTGATATTCAAGATCTGTATGCGTATAGCTTGTTTCTGTAATTCCAGATTGAATCATTCCATCTGTTTCTACTTCATATTCAGTCGCATCACTAACTGCATCCCACTTCAAAGGAATTGTTGTTGGAGAAATGTTTTCTTCGTCTGCTTTAAAGTTAGCAGGAGTTTGAAGATTTTCATTTAATTCATCTTTATCTAAATTTCCATCATTCACAAATCCATCTACTGTTAATTCGATTCCATTTGAGCTTACATTTGTCTTTTCGAATTTTACATACAATTTAGGAGTTGTTTTGATTTCAGTCTTTTCAAATTCTGAACCCTCTGTCGCAAATTTGTTTAAGTTAGGCTCTTTATTGTAGAAATATACATTTCCTGTTGCACTATCGAATTCTTCTTGAGATTTAACTTCTTTTAATTCAACCTTTGAAGATCCAACTTTTCCTGTTAATGCCGTAGGTTTTTTACTTACATTTACAATAAATGTAGTTTCTTTATTTGCATCATATCCATTGTAGCTACCCTGACTTGCTTCTGCTCTTAATACGGCTTTACCATCTTTTACAGAACTTGTGTAATGAGTTGTTACATTTGATCCGTAGTTAACTTCTTCAAGGTTAGAGTTATCTACTGTATTTCCTTCATCTTCATATTGAGTATATTCAGATTCTTTGTCTGGATAGAATTCAACTAAACGTTTTGATTTATCCACTCCACCTTTGTTTGTTTCCGTTTTAGCTGCAGCGTTGTTATGCGCTTCAAACATTGGAATAATTGCACCATTCTTTACAAACAATGGCATTTTCCAAATTGGAACATCAAAGTTATTTAATGTCGTTCCACCACGATATTGTTTTCCTGTAAAGTAATCGATCCATACTTGGTTTGAATCTGGTAAATAGATACCATTTCTAATATCATTTCCATCCTTATCTGCTGCTGTATTTTGATATACTGGAGCCACTAAGAAATCTTTACCAAACATGAACTGATATTGCATGTTTTTACTATATGTATTCGCATCTTCTGGGAATTCCAAGAACATTGCACGAACTTGTGGTTTACCTTTTTCACTGCCTTCTCCTAAGTTTGCAGAAGTATATGCAGTTGAATAAATGTAAGGCATCAATTGAGATCTAAGTTTTAAATACATACGGTTGATTGATGATGTTTCATCTCCAAATACGTATGGTTTTTTAGGATAACTTCCCCAACCATCCATATCTAAAAGCATAGTTGTGAATGTTTTCCATTGAATATCACGAGCTTGAATAGTTGAACTTCCGCCGAAAATCCCATCAACGTCGCTTGAAACGTTAGGGTTACCACTTAAACTTTGACCAATATATGTTGGAATTTGGAAACGAATATATTCCCAGTTTCCACCTGTCTGGTCACCAGTCCAGATACCACCATATCTCTGTGTTCCAGCCCAACCATCAAGCGTAACGATTGTTGGTCTGTTCTTAGTTTCTGCTTTGGAAATAATGTTATAAGCTTTATTGATTCCATCTAAACCAAAGTCATATCCTGAACCAACCCAGGCAACGTCCGTTTTTAATGTACGAATTCCACCATTGTAAACTTCTTTTTCAAAGTCACGTTGTAAATGCACTGGCTGATTTGGATCTGGTGTTAATGAAGATTGTGTCCATAAACCTGTTCCAACACCTTTGGAATTTGCGTAGTCTGTAAAGTTCTTTAAGTTTGCGATATTATTATCCAAATTTGCATCGTCTGTACCATATCCACAACCATATCCATCATTAGGTAAGAACCAACCTAACTGCATATCGTATTTTTCATATTGATCGATTACAGCACGTGCTGAAAATTTATAATCTGTTTCGTTCGTTCCGTTTAATGATTCAAGAACGCCGCCTTGTTTAATTTGTCCACCATTGTTTTTTTCTGAATATTTTACTTTATCATTTACAGTTTCTAATGGTGTAGAACCACCTTCAACCCATTCGTCACGGTTATAACAGTTTAAGTGACCTAAATAGAATGCTTCTTCTGGGAATAAAGCTGGGTTTCCTGTTAATTTGAAATATCCTTGTAAAACACTTACTGGTGTATCGCCTACAAAGTAATAAGCATCCAAACGTTTTTCTGAATGTGTTGCTTCTACTTCGTTACTGTTTTTCTTACCAAAGTCATAAACACCTTTTTTAAATGTATTACGAACTACACCATAACCATTTGTTGACCAGAAGAATGGGTTTGGACTGGCAACGCCGCCACTTACCCAGTTGTTTTCGTTAACAATATTGATAGATTCTCCTGTATGGATAAAACGTCCGTTTTGAGTTCCTCCACCAAAGAAGTTTTCACCACTATTTTTTACAAAAGTCTGGATAGTGCTACCATTTTTATATTGTACGGGTTGTGATTCTTGCCAAACAACAGATCCATCTGCACGTTTTAATGTCATTGTAGCATCTTCTTTAGATACTTCTAAAGATACACCATCTTTCACAGCAATTGTGTATACTCCTGCATCATTTGTAACTGTAGGAGTTGGTTTTGAATATTCACTTGATGAATCGCTTTGTTGAACAATACGACCTGTGTGATTACTATTGTTAGGTGTAGCATATTCTTTAAAGCTTTCATCTTTTCCATCTGGTTCCATATCTAAACGGAATAAATTATTTTCTAAAAATGTAATACGAGTTTTTTCACCATTTACATGGTTGATAGTGACTGTGTTATTTTCTACAACAGGCTCACTAACTGGAGCACTCACAAATGTATATCCATTCTTTGGAACATTTGCAGTTTCTTTTTTTACAGTCGTATTTTTTGTTTGAACAGGTTCAGTATTAGCGAAAACACGAACCGGTGAAGCCATAGCTGTCACACCCTGGCTTAAAGTAACCATAGAGGCCAATAAGGCTTTTTTGCTATTTTTCATTTATTCTTCTCCTAAACTTAAGTTAAGTTTCAGTAGGAAGTTGACAACAAAGCGTTCAAGACCAATACAAATATTTTTGGAACGCTACTCCAAAAAACAGACGGGATTTGTATAAATATGATATATTTCAACAACCTTTTAATTTAAGTAAAAATAAACTCTACTTTTTAAATTCAATACGCGAAAATTTAAAAAATAACATACCCTTTAAAAATGTTTATTAAAATATACTCAAAAAAAATATATTCATACTTATTGGTCTTTTGCTGACCTACTGCTGCTCTAAAAAATGCGAGCGATAGTTATTAAATCATGATTTATACATATAGTCTATCAGTCTAAGTAAGCGTTTGCAATATCTCTACTTGCACATTTTAGGGGACTTTTTGCACTTTTTAACAATCATTATGTGAGCTTTGACTATTTTTGGACAACACAAGAAAGGAGTAGAGATTTAGTCTCTACCCCTTGATTAATCCTTTAAGCATTCACAGGCTTTCATTCCTTCAACTTTTAAAGTTAAATTTTATTCAACCCTGGTATCTTTTTTTCTTAAATTCATTCAATTATTTGTTCATATTGCGACGTTTGATTTCGAACAATCCAAGTACACCGGCAACAGATGCAAGAGCTGCTGTTGTAAAGAAATTCATATGTGTGCGTGCTCCTGTATTTGTTCCGTTGTTTTTGCTAGGTTTTTCAGCTGGTTTTTGTGCTGGTTTTTGTTCAGAACCAGTAGAAACTTTAACTAAACCTTGAACTGCTTTTTCTAATTCAGCTTTTGCTGCATCTACTTCTTCTTGTGTCGCATCAGCATTTACATTTACTGCATTTGCAAGATCTAAAGCAAGTCTAAATGCTTTCCAAGATTCTGGTGTATAGTCAGCTTCTTTTAATTTTTCTGTTGAAGCAATCACATTATTTAATTCTGTTTTATTTACTTCATCCGTAACTGGGGCTTTAACAGTTAATCCAGCAAGTTCGTATATGCTGCATCAACTGCTTCTTGAGTAGCGTTGCCATCTTCAGATACTGAGATAGCAGCATTTAATGCCAATTCAAACGCAGACCAGCTTTCTTCTGTATATTTAGACTGATCGAATTCTTTAGCTTTTTCAACTAAAGTATTTAGTTCTGTTTTTACAACAGCAGGTGCTAAACCTTTCAATCCAATTTCAAGAGCCTTACAAGCTTCATCTACAGCTTCCTGAGATACTGGATTTTCTTTAACAATTAATGCTGCTTCTAAAGCAGATTGCATTGCTTTCCAGCTTTCTGGAGTATAATCGGCTTCAACTTTAGTTTGAGCTTGTTCAATTAAACTATTTAATGTATCTAGTTTGATTTGTGGAGCTTCAGGCACATTTTCTTTTGGACGATCCGGGCTAACAGGAAGGTTTGTGTCTGTATTTGTTCTTACACCATATCCTTCAAATTCAACCAAGTGGTCAGAAGAAGAAGTTCCATTCGCATTTCCATTTACATAGATACGAATATAACGAGCCTTTGTTGGTTCTTTTAATTGAATTTCTTTACCTTCAGCCGTTTCTTTATAAAGCTTCTCTTCACCTTTGCCAAATCCATGAACATTTTTTGAGTCTGAGTTATATACAATTTCATTTTTGTCAAACTCTTTATCTTCACTTAATAAGACAACTGTACCATTATATTTACATCCATCCCCAAAGTAACGAGTCAAGTTTAGTTTATTCAATGTGAATGTGTCACCTAAATCAATTTGTACATAACGTGAATGTTGTTTTGAATCACTTGTATATGTATTTGTATCGTTCAATTCAAGATAATTGTTTGTAGTTTTAATTCCATCATTCAATTCACTGAACTTACGATCTGATTTTTCAGGAACAGCTTTATTAGCCGTTACGTCATACGCACTAATTTTTACATTTTTATTAACTTTTGAACTTACTACGTTACGCTCTACATTTTCTTCAGGAGTCAATTTAGCTACTTCATCAAATCCTAAAGCTTTATCATGTAAAATAACATATTTAGATTCGCCTGTTAAACCTTGACCAAATACTAAGTTTCCTTTTTGAACATCTGGATTGATTTTTGATGCATCGTATGTTGAATTCACAAGCACACCATCAACATAAAGCTTGATCATGCCATTCACTTCATTAACAGCTGCAAATTGATGTTCTTTACCATCCGCAATGATTCCTTCAACAGATTCAGTAACTGAACCATCAGTTTGACGTGTTTTTTCAGTATGTTGTGAATTAACACTCATACCATTAAAGTTAAATGTTAAATATCCATTTGCATCGATACCAACTGTAAAGGCACCGTCTTGACGAACAATTTCAGCATTTTTTGCATCTGTTTTAATTGAACCAGATACTGTAAATCCACGTGTTCCATCAACTGTATATTTGTTTCCTTTTTCGATTGGATTTCCATCGAATGTTGTTTGGTTAATACCATTGATTAAATCATTTGCATAATAATCATCAGTAACTTTTTCTGTCGTACTATTACCCACAACATCTAAAACACCATCTACATTTACTGTAACGTCTGTAGTATCTTTTAAATCTTTTTCTAATGTTAATACTGCAGTACGTAAGTCAGCATCTAATTTAACTTCTTTAACTTTATTTCCTTCTACAGTAAAGAAAGACGCTTTTGGAGTTTGAATTCTTTCATTGAATGTAACACTCACATTATTTTTATCTGCGTGAATAGATTCAACAGATGCAGGTGTAACATCTTTGTCACCATATTGAATAATCAATACTTCTTTTGGTTTTAATTTGTAAGTTAGTTTTGAATTATGAGATACAGGATCATTTGTTTGACGAGATTGATCTCCAACAACTACTGTTCCATAAGCATTCTTCATTGTATTTGCAACACCAACTTTTTCATCTAATGTAAGAGTATATTCTTGTTCAGTATTTTTAGGGTTACGAATTGAAACAATACCTTGGTTTCCATTCCAGCAAGAATAACCATATACCTGTT
>OLQV01002634.1_pt1 | contig 11577 bp, 7 predicted proteins | sample 1672371 | NCBI WGS metagenome assembly OLQV01 (sample SAMEA3136676, study PRJEB25190) | human gut metagenome
TGTTGTGAAAAGCCCTGGCTATGATCAGACAGCAGAGAAGATTGAGAAACCAGTATAAAATGATCAGCCATTTTAACCAGGGAGAATTTTTACGGTATAGCAATATTCCCATAAGCAGTGAAGACGCCTGTACGGGAAAAAGGAGCTCAGCAATGGTAGTCAGCTGAATACTGTGGGAATAATTCCGGATTAGTGGAACCAGTTTTTTAATAAACAGCAATGCAACGGAGAAATCTATGATCATTAAAAAAAGCATTTCACCAGATGTATAAAGCAAATTATAACGAAATGATTCTTCGTGGTGTATAAGAGTGTAAATCGGCAGGGCAAACGTTACAGCGATATTTTCAGAAACTGCCAGAATACATATTAAGATCAGAAATGTGGAAATCTTTTTTTTTTAGAGGATCTGAAAAATAAAGAATTGTCAGGAGAAGGAGTGTCAACTGGATAAGCCAGGAGCCCATACTGGGAAACCAATATTTTGACATAAAGGCAGCTGTTATGGGCAACATAAATGAGACAAAAAAACGGCTACGGTTTTTTGAAAAAAAGCTCCGGGATGGCGTAAGGATACCAGTGCAAAATCGGACACAGATATAGGAATTTATGAAAGAACTCGGAAGAAGAGTGTATAAAATAAATTTCAGAAACTGTGGCATGAGAGTACCTTCTTTCTTGGAAATGTTATAGGATATCAGAGCAAAATACGAAAGTTAGTCTTTTGGAATCACAGCATCAGCAGAGAAAAAGATTTTTTAACATCTTCATAATGTGCACGGCTGACAGAAATCTGCTGACCGGTGGTCAAAGTAATTTCTGTATGCTGGAGCCTGGAAACTGCATGAAGGTTCACAAGGAAACTTCTGTGGCAGCACACGAAAAAATCTGGAAGCTGTTGCTGGAGAATATTCAGTTTGTCACGGACTGTATAGGTTTCAGTTTTTGTATAAATAAGTGTTTCACGCAGATTTCGTTCCAGATACAGGATATCATTTACCGCAATTCGGATGTGAGAATGTCTGATCTTAAGTGTGAGAAACTGTTCTTCATTTGTCTGGAGATTTTTAAGTGCAGCATCCAGAGCAGCCGGTAGATATTCATTAAGCCGGTTTTTGTAAATGAAATAGGTGTGTTTTGTGGAATAGACATCGGAGGCATATTCCAGATACTGACTGATAAAGATCAGCTGTGTCCGTGGATTCTCCCCGTTTATCATCTGGCCAAGTTCAATTCCGGAAACTGTATCCTCTCCCAGAGAAATATCCAGAAAAACAATATCATAAGGACATCCCATTTCTGGCAGAGAAGTCATGAATTCCCTTCCGGAGAGAAATGGATGCAGTTCATAAGGGACTTTCAGAATGGTTTCAATATTTTTCTTTATAATCTCCACAAAGATCTCACTGTCTTCGCAGATTGCAATTTTCAACATACGCATACTCCGGAAAATTATTCGGCTGCCCGAGGCAGCCGTAGTGTCGTTATATGTCAAATATACATGAAATGGTATGGAAAGTCTATGATGAAAATTTTTGTTTGTAGCCAAAAAATAAAAAGATAAAAAATGAGAACATGTCATCTTACAGCAGTGAATTCAGAAAATCTTTCTTTGAAAGTAATGAAAAGGGTTTATAAGGCATTTTTAGTATAACTTTAAAGTTGTGTTATATAATTTCTACGGATATCTCAGGATTTTCGTTGATTGTGACATTTAGGACAATAATATTTTTGGTTAATTATTACAGTTTTCAGGTGATTTATGCCGGATCATTGAAGCGGAATAAAATAATATGATAAAATAAAAAAAAACAAGGGAGGCTTTGGGTATATGAAAAAGAAATATTTAACATTATTTATGTCGATAGTTCTTATGGCAGCTAATATTGAGGGAACAGAAGTTGCTGTTTACGGAGCTGATTTTACATCGGAAGAGTCAGTTGAAGCAGATGATATTTCCTTGCAGGAAGAGTGTGAAGAGGAAGAAAATTCGGAGGAATTTGAACAGGGAAAATTCTCTGATAATAATGTTATTAAGGAGGATAAAACAGAATTATTTGATGGAACAGTAGAAGCTGCGGGAGCAGATATGTTGACAGAAGGTGAAAGTCAAATAGCGGAGGAGACGAAAAAAAGTAAAAACAGTATTGTTGGGATTACTTTAGCTAAGAAAGATGGTTATAGTGTGCTTTCATTTTATGATACTTTTGATATGAAAATTGCATATGAGGATGGAACAACAGAAGTTAATGGACTAAATAGTGATACAACGTATGAGGATAAATATGGAAACAGCTATTATTATTCTATAGAACAAAAGAGGGTAGCTGGTGCTAAGGAACGGACATGTATATTTCACTATTATGTAACTAATGCAGATGGTAGTAAAAAGACTTTTACTGATAGTATGCAAGTGAAAGAGATTATTGGAATGTCTCATGCAGAAGTAAATACAAAGTATGAAATTAAAGGACATGAAGATTATATATTTATACCTCCAAGAACAGCAGAATACACAATTACATATACAGGGGATTCTAATATGTGGTTCTGGGAAGTGAATAAGTGGGAAGATGGGAAGTATTCTATTGGATTTGTAGACAGAGAAAAAACGGATTATGGTTCTTATAAAGTTGTAAAATCAAAATTGGAAAAAGATAAAGAATATCTTATTACCACTGTAGATGACAATTCTTTTTATGTAAGCAATCTGGAAACGGAGCATAGTTGGGATAAGGGGAAAATTACCAAAGCAGCAACATGTACAGAAGATGGAATAAAAACATATACCTGTGTTACCTGTAAAAAAAACAGAACAGAAAGTATACCTAAAGCAGGGCATAAAAAGGTTACAAAATCTGTAAAAAAGGCAACTTGCAAAGAAAAAGGTTACACAGGAGATATATACTGTAAAAACTGCGGTAAATTATTTGAAAAAGGAAAAGCCATTGAAAAGCTTTCCCATAAATGGAGCGAATGGAAAAAGATTTCCAGCGCAACAGCCTTGAAACGGGCAAAACAGCAGAGATCATGTGTAATATGTAAAAGTGTACAAACTCAGGAGTATGGAAATAAGTTAAAATCTGTAATGAAGGTAAACTATAATACGATTACCTTAAAAATAAAACAGTTTACCAACAAACTGAAAGTATCTGGAATGGCTAAGGGCGATTATGTATCAAAAGTACAGTCCGGGAACACAGGAATTATTAAAGTTGTAAAATTTACAAAAGATGGAAAGATTCAGCTGGCAGCACAAGGAAAAACAGGAAATACTAAACTTACGATTCGTCTTGCTGGAGGAGCTGTAAAAAACATCACTGTTAAAGTTCAAAAAGTAAAAACAACAGCTTTAAAAGTATCTTTCAAAAAAATAACAATGAAGTCAGGTGCAAAGAAGATTATAAAAACAACAGTAGTTCCATCAAATTCACAGGAAAAAGTAACTTACAAATCCTCTTCCGTTAAAACAGCGACTGTATCCAGTAAAGGTGTAATCACTGCAAAAAAACGTGGCCAGGCAAAGATTACAGTAAAATCAGGAACAAAAACTCAAATCATAACAGTTATAGTTAAGTAAAATGGCAATGCTGTAAGGTTATCATAGTGGTAATCTTGCAGCATATTTTGTCGAAATTTTTTGATTGCATGTTCGCCCATATTGTGCTAAGGTAAAGAAAAGCATTTCATTTCTATTGTTGATCTATACGGGTTCTTCCGTACCTGAAATTCATCAGCCGTTCGGCTATACAGAGAAATCTCAATGCTTAAATCACATAATCACGCAGGGGGATTTCCGGAAGTGCATTTTTTACCATGGGATTCTCCCGACTTTCTGACAAGGAGGATAACCACATGGCAGAAAACAATATGGATGTATTAACAGTGAACCGAACTTATAAATCCAGGATTTTTGCAATGCTGTTCAGCGACAGGAATGAACTGCTGAAGCTTTACATATTGAAGGCTGTTATGTTGAATATTAATAAAGGCCACAACCGGAAACTGATGGAAACCTGCAGAACGCTTCACGACTACGCAGAATACACTTCCCGGGTACGTGAATATGCTGCGAAGATGCCACTGGATGAAGCAGTAGAGCGGGCGATTACAGAATGTATCAGTGAGGGGATACTGGCAGATTTTCTGAGAAAGAATCGTGCGGAGGCGAAAAAAGTGAGTATATACGAATATGATGAAGAGAGGCATATGAGACAGACGAGAGAAGAGGGCGTTGAGGAAGGCTATGCCAATGGACTGACCCAGGGAATTGAGCAAACAGCGGTTAATTTGATTAAAACGAGACTTCTTACAGATGAACAAATTAAAGAAGTGACCGGTTTAAGCCAGTCTCAGATAGACACTTTGCGAAAAAACGAAAATACTCAATAATCACATCATTGTATAAAACCAATCATATAGCTAAAAAAATACATCGAAAACCAATCACATCAAAAAAATCTCTCTCAGAGCGCTTAACCATTTAAATTCCTGACACACAGCGAATATAAATGTCTAAGCTTCCTCTGGAAGAGATCGCATCTTTACATTTCTGATCAATGAATCCCCATCCCGGCAACAAAGAAATACATCACAACGAAATGGCACATACTTCCCAGCATTACGAAAATATGAAATACCTCATGAGATCCAAAATTTTTATGTTTTGCATTGAAGATCGGCAGCTTCAGCGCATAGATGACACCTCCGATGGTATAGATGATGCCGCCGGCCAGAAGCCAGCCGAACCCTGCGCGAGGCAGGTTGTGGAAGATCGGGACGAAGGCCAGAACACAGAGCCATCCCATTCCGATATAGATCACAGAAGAGAGCCATTTCGGGCAGTTGATCCAGCAGCCCTTAAGGATCATTCCGATGATGGCAACAGTCCATACAAGTGCACAGAGGATATAGCCGGTGCGGCCGTGAAGGACAATTAAGCATACCGGAGTATAGCTGCCTGCGATCATGACGAAGATCATCATGTGATCCATTTTTTTCAGGCGGCGGTTTACTTTGGCGGTGGAGTCTACGGAATGATAAAGAGTGCTGGCCAGATAAAGAAGGATCATGGTCAGGATGAAAACACTCACTGCAAAAACATGAAGCATATCAGCGCTTCTGGCAGCTTTCACGATCAGCGGAGTGGCTCCGGCAGCTGCAAGAAGCATGGCGATTCCGTGTGTAATCGCGCTTCCCGGGTCTTTTAATTTAAATTTCATGATATAACACCTCCTGGATACAGAAAAATAATGTAGAAATCGATAGAACAACATATAGTATTCAAAACTACATATCAAGTATACGAATACTATACCACTCTTGTTCGAAAATGCAACCCCTTTTTCGTAAAATTTTATGTGGAATTAACATAAGTTTGCCTTGAAGTAAACATTCAGTCAGTATACTTATTCAGGATAAAAAAGCTGTTGTTCATAGAGTGAGCAGTAACAAATAAACAAGTCGGTCGGGCGACACGACAAAACAGGAGGAAAAAATGACAGATACTATATACATGAACAGGGAATTATCCTGGTTGAAATTTAATGAGAGAGTGCTTGAGGAGGCGGAAAATCAGGATAATCCATTGTGCGAACGGCTGACCTTTGCATCTATTTATCAGAGTAATCTGGATGAGTTTTACATGGTAAGAGTAGGTTCACTGGTCGATCAGATGTTTCTTTCCAAGGATATTCGTGAAAATAAAACAAATATGACACCAAAGGAACAGTTGGAAGCGGTCCTTTCAAGAACCAGAAAATTAAATCGAAAAAGAGATGTGATCTATGAGGAGATCATGGACAGCCTGAAAGAATATGGCGTTCAGATGCTTAATTTCCATAAGATCGAAAAAGAAGACAGGAACTATCTGGAACGCTATTTTGAGGCAGAAGTAGCACCGGTGATCTCACCATCTATTGTAGGGAAAAGACAACCATTTCCATTTCTCAGAAACAGGGAAATTTATGCAGTCGTAGTTCTTGAAACTAAAAAAGGAAAAGAGAAGCTTGGAATTATCCCATGCAGCAGTACAGGTATCCAGCGCCTGATCCCGGTACCTGGAAAAGAGGGAACCTATATGCTGTCTGAGGAACTGATCCTTCACTTTGTTTCAAAAATATTCAAGGGTTACCACATCAAGGCGAAATCTCTTCTGCGTATCACAAGAAATGCGGATATTGATGCAGATGCTCTCTATGATGAAGATCTGGATTACCGTGAATTTATGGTAGAGATGATCAAAGCCAGAAAGAAACTTGCACCGATCCGTCTGGAGCTTTCCAGAGAGATGGATGGTGATGTCGTGGAGACACTGTGCGATTATCTGGATGTAAATAAGAATTTTGTATTCCGTGGAGATACACCGTTGGATCTTTCATTTGTATTCCAGATCCAGGACGGCCTTCGTAAAAAAACAGAGATTTTTTATGAAAAAAGAATTCCGCAGAAGTCACCGCAGTTTAATACGACAGAGCCGATCCTTGACCAGATCGCCAAAAAAGACCGTTTTCTCTCTTATCCATATGAAAGCATCAAGCCATTTCTGACCATGCTTCACGAAGCTGCCAATGATAAAGATGTAGTTTCCATAAAAATGACTCTCTACCGTGTGGCGAAACAGAGTAAAGTTGTGGAAGCTCTTATCGAGGCAGCAGAGAACGGTAAAGAAGTATTTGTGCTGGTAGAGCTGAAAGCGCGTTTTGATGAAGAGAATAATATCGAATGGTCCAGACTTCTGGAAGATGCAGGCTGTCATGTGATTTACGGACTGGACGGTTATAAAGTTCATTCCAAGCTTTGCCAGATCGTCAAGAAAAAAGGCGGAAATGTGGAATATTATACACAGATCGGAACCGGAAACTACAATGAGAAAACGGCCCGTCTGTATACAGATCTTTCTCTGATGACTGCTGATCCGAAAATCGGAACAGAAGCAGCGCAGGTATTCCAGGCTCTGGCCATGGGAGAAACTGTTGAAGATATGGATCATCTGCTTGTGGCACCGAAATGCCTGCAGAATAAAGTGCTGGCAATGATCGATACAGAAATCGAGCATGCCAAGGCCGGAGAACCGTCTTATATTGGACTGAAAATGAATTCCCTGACTGATAAGCGGATCATAGATAAGCTGGCAGAAGCGTCCTGTGCAGGCGTACATGTTGATATGATCGTCCGTGGTATCTGCTGTCTTATTCCTGAGGTGGAAGGAAAAACAGAGAATATTCACATCATCAGCATTGTGGGACGTTTCCTGGAGCACTCCCGTATTTATATTTTCGGAACGCAGGAAAGAGCGAAGATATATATTGCATCTGCTGATTTTATGACAAGAAATACCCTTCGCCGTGTGGAAGTAGCAGCACCGATAGAGGATCCGGATATCCGTATGCAGATCCAGGAAATGTTTGTAACTATGCTCAGCGACAACCGGAAGGCACGGAAAATGAACAGTAAAGGTAATTATAAAATTGAAGAGTCAGATAATGCGCCGCTGAATTCCCAGGAGGTGTTTTTACAGCAGGCATATGCGAATGCAGCACCCGAAGGAAAAGAGCAGTGATAATCAGGCAGAAAATTGCAAAATCCACTCCTGACGGAATACAGGTTTTCTTTGATAATATAACTGTCATGTGATAAGATAAAAACAGTATTTTGTATAAAAACAGTTACCGGTCACAAATATTAACTGGAAACATGCAAACTGGAAGGGAGTAGTTTATGGCACACAAAAGAGTAGTGCTCTGTTTGTTAGGAACTGTTTTGGCAGCATCCATGTTGAGCGGATGTGCCGGAAAGAAGTCAGACCCTGTTACAATTACTGTATGGACATATTATAATGGAGATCAGCTTGACACATTCAACAATCTGGCAGAGAAATTTAATGAAACAGTTGGTAGGAAGCAGGGAATTACGGTAGATAGCAAGAGCCTTGGAACGGTAGAAGACCTGGAAAAAAATGTTCTGGCAGCAGCAGACGGAGAGGTTGGAGCTTCCGAAGTTCCGAATATTTTTTCTGCATATGCTGATACAGCATATACCATGGATCAGAAGGACATGCTGGTAGATATTTCTGGTTATCTTACAGATAAGGAAAAAGAACAATATGTAGAGGGGTATCTGAAAGAAGGAGACTTCTCAGATGATGGAAGTATTAAGATATTTCCGGTTGCGAAATCAACAGAGCTGCTTTTTCTCAATGATACAGACTGGCAGAAATTTGCAACGGATACAGGTGCGGAATATGATGATCTGAAGTCAATAGAAGGACTTGTAGAAACAGCAGAGAAATATTACAACTGGACAGATGAACAGACTCCGGATCAGCCAAACGACGGAAAGGCATTGTTTGGCCGTGATGCAATGGCCAATTACATTCTGGTAGGAGCCCAGGAACTTGGCTGTGATATTTTTGAAGTCAAAGATGAAAAAATGACTCTGAATTTTGATAAGGATGTAATCCGTACTTTGTGGGATAATTATTATGTTCCATATATCAGGGGATATTTTTCCGCGTCAGGACGTTTCCGCAGTGATGATGTAAAAACCGGAAATGTACTTGGCTATGTTGGTTCAACATCCAGTGCCACATTCTTCCCGACGGAAGTAACAAATGACAGTGGAGATACTTATGATATTTCACTGAAAGTACTTCCAAGTCCTAAATTTAAGGACGGCGATGATTACGCTGTACAGCAGGGCGCCGGAATGGTTGTGACCAAGGGCTCTGATGAAGAGATTAAAGCCAGCGTGGAATTTTGAAGTGGTTCACGAAACCGGAGAACAATATTGATTTTTCCGTTGGTTCCGGCTATCTTCCGGTAACAAATGAAGCCAACAGCATTGATAAGATCAAATCTGTTGAGTCTGATATCAGCAGCTCTATGGAAGAGATCCTTACGAAATCTGTAGAAGAGATCAATAATAACAACCTGTATTATATGCATGCATTCGAGAATGGAAATGATGCAAGAACTGTCCTTCAGGAAGCGTTCGAAGATGTTGCACAGCAGGATCGCGCAACGGTAGAAGAACGTCTGACAGAAGGACAGAGTGCACAGGAGGCAGAAGCTGAGTTTCTGTCGGATGATTATTTTGAAAACTGGTATCAGAATGTCCTTTCAGAGCTTCAGGCGTATAAAGGCTAACGCAGACTGAAGTCTCAGGAAGGAGGAGCTGCTGATCATGAAAAAAAAGGAGAAATCCATTTTTCGTACGATCCTGACAGCTATGTTGATGGTTCTTGGAATCGAGATACTGCTTCTGGTGGCTGCTTTAAGCATCAGTCATGTGAGCAGTCAGCTGGATCAGAATGCAGTTGATATTCTGAAAAAACAGGTGGATAACAGAAGCAGTTATCTGGAGAGCATTCTGTCTTCAGATCAGAATCTTTCAAATCTTTCAGAACGGATCAATGAAGTGACGGAAGAGCTGATTGATTCCGGTGAGATAGATATTCAGAATATCGGAACAAATAAAGAAGATTATCTGCCGTTGATGAAGTGTATTAATGAGTCAATGATCAGTACTATGAGGCGGAGAGCAGTTACAGGAATTTTTGTAGCCTTTAACACAGAGGATCTGGACGAAAAAGGCCAGAAAGATGTGATTCCTGCTTTGTATATAAGAGATCTGGATCCGGATTCCCTGCCAGCGCGGAAGAATACAGATCTTCTGATGGAGAGATCGCCGGTTGAGCTGGTTAAGACGATGGGAATCTCCACGGATAAGGGATGGAAATCGAATCTGGCTCTTTCGGATGAAAGTACGAAAAGGATCATGTATCCTGTTTTTCAGGCTGCATATAAAGACCATGGTCAGCTAGAGGCATCAGATTATGGACACTGGTCAACGGAAGAATATACACTGGATGGAGATAACCGTCCTGCGATCGCTTACTCTGTTCCACTGATCCTTTCGGATGGAACTGTTTATGGCGTTATTGGAGTTGAACTTCTCTCGGAATATCTGAATACACAGATACCTTATGAGGAACTGCAGAATGAAGGCGAAGGCACTTATATTCTGGCATATACGAAGTCATCATTAAAAGATGACGGAATCGTTATCTCAGGAATCGGAGGGATCAATGGAAAAAATCTCTCCGATGAAGAAGTATTGAGAAACAGTGAACTGACATTGTACAAAAGCAGCTACGGAGATTATCAGCTGGATCTGATGGGAAAAAGATATTATATATCAATGAAACCGATCCAGCTGTACAACCGAAATGCTCCTTTTTCAGATGAGCAGTGGGTTCTGCTGGGGGTTGTAGAAAACAATCAGCTGTTCTCTTTCTCAAGACATGTGCTTCGGATACTGATGTTTACCGTTTTAATGACTGTAGTGGTCGGTGTTCTCAGCAGCCTGATCGTCAGCCTCCGTCTGGCACGGCCTGTGCGAAAGCTTTCTTCGGAAGTTGCAGAAGCACAGAAAAATAACAGTACATCGCTGAAGTTTTCCAATACGGGAATCCGGGAGCTGGATCAGTTTGCAGGTGCGATCATACAGCTGAACAAGGATATGGTAACAGTATCTACGAAATTTCTGCGCATTATGGAAATGGCCAGTGTGGAGCTTGGCGGATTTGAGGTCCGTACCGATATCAACAGCGTTTATGTGACAGATAATTTCTTTTCCATGCTTGGAATGGAACGTGATCCGGACGAAATTCTTGATGCGGACAGTTTTGTGAAGATCGTGAAAAATTTTGAAAGTGAATGTTCTTATACAACGGGCAGCGATAACGCAAAAGTATATTGTGTGAAGTATGATGACGGAGATGTCCGTTATGTCCGAATGGAGATCAACAAAGAGATAAACAGGTGTATCGGTCTTGTGGAAGATGTGACGAAAGTTACCAGAGAGCGTATGAGCATTGAATATGAGAGAGATTATGATACGCTGACCGGACTTTACAATAGACGTGCTTTCCAGAGAGAAAGTGAGAAGTTGTTCCGCGAGCATCCGGAGAAGCTGAAACATGCGGCATTTGTGATGATCGATATGGATAATCTGAAATATACGAATGATAATTTCGGACATGATTTTGGTGACAGATACATTTACGAGGCTGGAAAAGGCTTTGCAGATTACACACCAAAAGGAACTATCTGTTCCAGAATCTCCGGTGATGAGTTCAATCTTCTTTTCTATGGTTACGACGGTCAGGATGAGATACGCAAGGTGATCGCTGAAGTAAAAGCTGCTATTGACAGGAAGTGTATAGTGCTTCCAAGCGGAAGAAAACTTAAGTTAAGCATTTCAGGCGGCATTTGTTGGTATCCGGAGAACACAAAAGATCTGAAACTGATGAAAAAATATGCAGATTTTGCAATGTATCAGGTTAAGCGTTCTGCGAAAGGCAATATTCAGGAGTTTGATCCGGGTGTTTATAACAGGAATGCCAGTGAGGAACAGCAGAGAAAACAATTCCGGCAGCTGATCCGAAGAGAGGAACTTCGGTATTACTATCAGCCAATTGTATCTGCAGTTACCGGAAAAATCTATGCGCTCGAAGCACTGATGCATGTTGAGCTGCCAACACTGAAATTACCGGAAGATGTAGTAAGACTTGCC
>OLQV01002640.1_pt1 | contig 11558 bp, 9 predicted proteins | sample 1672371 | NCBI WGS metagenome assembly OLQV01 (sample SAMEA3136676, study PRJEB25190) | human gut metagenome
GTAGCCCGGCAGTGGATGCCGGAGAGGATACTACAGAGGAACCTTCAGAACCAGCAGCAACAGAAGCTCCTGCAGAACCAACAGAAGCACCTGCAACAGAAGCCCCTGCAGAACCAACAGAAGCACCTGCAACAGATGCACCGGCAGAACCGCAGAATACAGAGCCGGCAGAAGAACCTGTGGCTACAGAGGAAGCACAGGAAGATGCAGGCACTGAAACAGAAGAAGACAGCGGAATTACCATCGGAGAGCAGAAATTTGCTACTCTGAAAGATGCAGTTGCATATGCAAAATCGAACCCTGTATCTTATAATCAGGCAGTTGTTATTAATGTAAACAAAGCTCAGGAGATCAGCGAGACTATCACAGTAGATGAAAGTTGTAAGGTAAACATCGTGGCTACAGCTGCTGATGTGAAATTTACCAGAAAAGCAGGCTTTACAGATAACATGTTTGCTGTTACCGGAGAGAATGCAGTTCTCCAGCTTAACAAAGTAGATGAAGGCACAACAGCACAGGCTTTTACCGTAGATGGTACTACAGAATCTACAGATGGTACTACAGAATCTACAGAGGGTGTGAAGACTCTGGTATCTGTCAGTGGCAGTGGTACATTTGAAATGTATTCAGGAGTTACATTATCCGGAAATAAGACATCTGATGATAAAGGTGGAGCTATTACCAACAAGGGCGGTCTGCTTTTACTGGCTGGCGGTACAATTACAGGAAACACCGGTTCTAAGGGCGGTGTTTACAGTGACGCATCTGTAGGTGTACAGGGCGATATCCAGATCACTGACAATAAAGGCGAAAAAGATGCTACAGCCAACCTGTATCTGGATGGCTCAGACTCAACTATGGTAGTTATGGGTACAGTAGCTGACAGTGCCAAACTGAACTTCTCACTTGCCACAGTTCCGGAAACAGGAAAACCTGTAACCGTTGCCAAGATTGGAACAAAAGAAGATAACAGTGAGCTTATTAAAGCAGAGGAATTCAAGACAGCCGTTGGAAAAATGGCATATGATGCTGCCAGTGATGAATTTGATCCAGTAACTGTTTCCTCTGATGGTAAAACAGCAGTTCTCAAGAAGAAAGAAGCATCTACTCCGGAGGAGCCGAAGAAGCCCGGAACAGGAAAAGTTGGAAAACCGAAATATGATTCTTCTAAAAAATCTGTAACCTTTAATATCGAAGGAACAGAAGATTTTACTTATTATGTTGCTGCATTGCCAATCGGAAAAAGAAAGGAAGATGCAATAGCCAAATTTGATAAGAAAAAGGCTATAAACAAAGCGAAAAAAGATACAAAGACATCTGTAACTTTTGATAATTATGACAAGACCACAGATCTCTGGGTATATTTCCAGTGGCCGGACGGTTCTGTAAGCTGTGAAAAGGAAGTCCTTTTCCTGCCAACCATCAGTGGTGTAACATGGACAGACCACAATACAGTACAGTTTAAGCTTGCTGCCAATCATCCGTTCCATTATTATTACAAAGTAACCAGTGCTGGTACCGAATCAGAAGAAGTAAAGAAAGCATACAAAGAAAGCGATGCCAAGACCGAAGTCCGTGCTAACAGAAAGGAACAGCTTACTGTAAAGAATATTCCAGAGAATGACAAAAACGGCAAAGCTACTTTCCAGATCTGGGTATACTTCAAGATGAACGATGGAACTATGAAGTATTCCAGGATTCCGATTTCCATAGACAAGCGTCCTGGTAAGAGCACTGATACAAGAGATCCGTATCCACATACAATAAATGACTGCAAAGTTTCCGGCCTTGAGGAAGCTCTGAAATTCTATCCGGGTGTATTCTATGAATTTTCTGTAACAGGTGCAGGTACTGAGATCACCAATCCTGTAACAGGAGACGAGAAGTATGTGCCTCTTTACTGGAGTACCTCCAAGACTCCTACAGATGCCCAGAAGAATAAGAGCTGGAAGATCGGTTCTGCCAAGGGTATTACCGATGCGTCCACCTACAACATGTATATCTTCTTCCAGAAATACAAATTTAACGGTTCTGAATGGATTCCTGGGGATATTGAATACAAGACTGTACAGTTCAAGGCAGCTGAGATCACAGAAGATGATCTGAACAACTGGAAGAAAGAGAACGGCGTTACAACCACACCAGGAGATGGTGACGGTACCGGCAGCGGCGGAAGTGGAACAGATGCAGAACTGACAGCTACAGCAGCAGCTCAGGACAGCAGTTCCAGCAGCAAATCTGCAGTATCCACAGCAGATGAATCTCCGATTGGTACCATGTCTGCGCTGATGGCACTTTCTCTTCTTGCAGGCGGATATGTACTGATCCGTAAACGTAAAAAAGAAGATTTATAATTGTCAGTAAAATTCTTAATACCAGCAACTATTTTTAAGAGACAGGTCTTTTGATCTGTCTCTTTTCATATATTTTATACCAGGAATATCCACAGAACAGGAGGAAAAGAAGATGGATACAGCGGTATATGATTATGAAAAAATATATTTTGACATGTGGGAAACAGCCAGACGGTACAGTGAACTGATACAGTTCCGGGTGATCGGCAAGAGCCATGACGACCGGATGATCCCCATGGTGGAAATGGGGCAGGGAGAAGACTGTATTTTCTGTGTTTCCGGGATTTATGGGTATGACAGACTGATGCCGGTACTGCTTCTGGAAATGATCTGGGAATACGCAAGAGCCTGGGAATGCAACTGGAAACTGGAAGAGATCTATGACGCAGGTGAACTGCTGAAAAAATGGCGTTTCTGCTTTATTCCCCTACTGAACCCGGATGGTTACGAAATATATAAAAAAGATTATTTTGTAATCAGGAATCCTATTTACCGGCAGATGCTCCGTATGGGTCAGATCCCCTGTAAGGAGTTTGGTGGTAATGGAAGAGGCATTGATCTGGGGAAAAATTTTCCTACCAGTTATTACAGAAGAAACAGGATTTCTCAGCAGCCTGCCAGTGAAAATGAGACAAAAGCCCTGGTTCGTATTTTTCAGGAATACAGAGGAAGGGGGCTTCTGTCATTTTGTCATTCCGGCAAAAAGATCGTATATTTCAAACAGTCTCAGAAACTTTTGGAAAATCAGAAAAGCCACCGTCTTGCCCGCCATTTGCAGAAAATGGGTGATTTCTCCATGGAAAAATATCAGACTGACACAGCCAGGAGAAGAAGTTCTTCCGGAGGTGGATCTCCGGAGCAGTTTTATACAGAAATTATCAGACAACCTTCATTTCGTATTGAATTGCCGGTGGTAAGAGAAATCACAGAAGAGAATCAGGAGGCACAGTTCCGGGAAATACATACATTACCTCTGGAATTTGCCTTTTCACTTTGACAGAAGATATGATTTCCTGTATGATAATGATTAGTGTTGCGCCAAACATAGGAAACAACAGGTGTCCGCAGAGTAGCAGCATTATTACAGAAAATGAAATCGGTTATTTGCAGATAGCAAAGGAGTTAATATCATATGATAATAGAAACAGAAAAGCACAGAGAAATAGATGAAACTGCCCGTCAGAAAGAATTTATAGAGCTTGCCAGAACACTTACAGATCAGAAATCCAATCTTCAGGGGAGGCCTCTTACTTACTGTCTCACCACCTTTGGATGTCAGATGAATGAAAAGCAGTCAGAAGCTGTGGCCGGGATCATGGATGAGATCGGATATCACAGACAGGATAACGAAGAAGCAGATGTAGTGATCTACAATACCTGTACGGTTCGTGAGAATGCCAATCTTAAGGTTTATGGACGTCTGGGACATCTTCACAGTCTGAAAGATCACAACAAGGACATGAAGATCATTCTTTTTGGATGTATGATGCAGGAGCAGCATGTAGTGGACAAGATCAAAAAGTCCTATCCTTTTGTAAATCTTGTATTTGGAACCCATAACATTTTTAAATATGCGGAACTGTTTTACAACATGCTCCAGTCCGATCATCAGGTAGTAGATATCTGGGAAGGTACAGATCAGATCGTGGAGGATCTTCCTACAGAACGAAACTATACTTTTAAATCAGGTGTAAATATCATGTTTGGCTGCAACAACTTCTGCAGTTACTGTATCGTGCCATATGTAAGAGGACGTGAGAGAAGCCGTCAGCCGGAGGCTATTGTAAAAGAAGTGGAACGTCTGGTTGCAGATGGTGTTTCTGAGGTGATGCTTCTTGGGCAGAATGTAAACTCTTACGGTAAGACTCTGGAAAAACCGGTGACTTTTAGTCAGCTTCTTCAGATGTTGGAAAAGGTAGAAGGCCTGAAACGTATCCGTTTTATGACTTCTCATCCAAAGGATCTTTCTGATGAGCTGATTGAAACTATGGCAAACAGCAAAAAGATCTGCCATCATCTTCATCTGCCTCTTCAGTCAGGAAGCAGCCGGGTACTGAAAGAGATGAACCGCCGCTACGATAAAGAAAAATATCTGAATCTGGTGGACAAGATTCGTACAGCGATACCGGATATTTCTCTTACTACAGATATCATTGTAGGTTTCCCGGGAGAAACAGAAGAAGATTTCCAGGAAACCCTGGATGTAGTTTCCAGATGTGGTTATGATACAGCCTTTACTTTCCTCTATTCAAAGAGAAGCGGCACTCCAGCAGCAGAAAAGGCAGAACAGATTCCGGAAGATGTAGCCAAGGAGCGTTTTAACCGTCTTCTTGCGCTGGTACAGCAGGAAGGAAGAAAACGTTCTTCCAGATTCCAGGGAACGGTGCAGGAAGTTCTGGTAGAAGAAGAAAGCAAAGAAAAGGGAATTTTTACAGGAAGAACAGAATATAATCTTCTGGTACATTTCCCGGGCAGTGCAGATCTTCTTGGCAAATATGTAAATGTAAAACTGGAAGAGTGCAGAGGATTCTATTATCTTGGAACCCTTGAGAAATAAGAAATATTGGAAGGTCTGAATTTGACAGAACAGACCGCTTGTGCTAAAGTAACAGTGAATTTATTGAGAGTTGGCAACAGATCTCATCATTCAACGAGGAGGCAATCATTATGAGAAAAAAATCAAACAGAACATCTGCAGACAAAATCACAGAAACAGTAAAAGAAACTGTTAAATCAGCAGCAAAGAAAGTAGAAGCATCTGCTACAGCTGAGACAGTCAAAGAAGTCATCGACAAAGCACCTGAGACAGTGAAAGAAGTGACTGACAAGGCTCAGGAAGCAGTGAAGGACGTAGCCGAAGCTGCAGAAAAAACTGTAAAGACAGCAAAGAAAACAGTAAGAAGAGCAGCAGGTACCAGAGTCAAAGATGTAACCATTGAGATTTTTGAGACCAGTGTATCTCTCAGTACAGTAGAGAAAGCAGTAAAGAAAGCAGTTGCTGACAAAGGACTGACAGGAGAGGTTAATATTTACCTGAATGCAGAAAGAAGAGCTGCATACTATACAGTTAACGGAGAAGGATCCGAAGAATACAAGGTTGATCTGAAAGAATTATAATGCAGATTTATCTTGCACCCCTTGAGGGAATCACAGGTTACGCTTACAGGCAGGCAGTTCATGAATGCTTTGGAGGATTTGACAAATATTTTATCCCCTTTATACGTGCCAAGCAGAACCTGCGGTTCAGTTCAAGAGAAACAAAGGATATCCTGCCGGAAAATAATAAGGGAATGCATGCAGTGCCGCAGATCCTTACCAGAAATGGGGAGGATTTTGTTCATACTGCAGAGCAGATCCGGGAATATGGTTACAAAGAGATCAATCTGAATCTGGGCTGTCCTTCCAGAACTGTAGTTTCCAAGGGCTGTGGGGCAGGATTTCTGGATGACCCGGTAGCGTTAGATCGTTTCTTGGATTATATTTTCCGGGAATGCCATATGGAGATCTCCATAAAGACCAGAATCGGCATGGAAGATTCTTCTGAGTTTTCAGATCTTCTCAGGATTTATAACAGATATCCGGTAAAAGAACTGATCATCCATCCCCGACTTCAGAAAGAGTTTTATAAAGGTGTTCCCCATCTGGATGTATTTGAAGCCGCATTGTCTCAGGCAGAGATGCCGGTATGCTATAACGGGGATATTTTTTCCGGAAAAGATGCAGAGCATATAAAAAAAAGTTTTCCGGATGTGGACTGTATCATGACTGGAAGAGGAGTTTTAAGTAATCCGGCACTTGCAAGGGAAATCCGCACAGGCCAGAAACTTACCAAAAAAGAACTGAAAGATTTCCATGACAGATTGTATGTATCTTACAAGCAGAATATGTCAGGAGACCGGAATGTTCTTTTTAAAATGAAGGAGATCTGGGCATATCTGGGACCAGCTTTTACAGAAAATAAGAAATATCTTAAGAAGATCAAAAAAAGTGAGAAATGTGCAGTTTATGAAAGTGTGGTCAGCGAACTGTTTGCCACACAGGAACTGATCACAGATACAAATAATAAAGGAGTACTTTTGTGAAGAAAGTACTCCTTTGTTGGCGTCAAAATCACTGCCAGTTGTTATCTGTATAAACGTCTGTGCCGGTATAGTCACCGGTGTCAGCATAATCTGACGGGAATGTTTCTTCCTCTGTAGGATAATCAAACTCTGTATCATCTTCCGTTCCATCGTCACTGTCGCTGGTATCTGTATCCGAAGTATCGTAATCGCCGGAAGAATCATCTTCGATCACATTATCCTCTGTATTATCAGTTGTGCTGTCGTCATAAGAAGGATCGTAAGTAGTATCGCCTGAAGAATCAGAGCCTGAAGAATCAGAGTCAGAAGTATCTGTACTGGTATCATCAGAGCCGGAATCATCGTAACTGTTATCTTCATAGTCATAATTGCTGTCTTCTGTATAGACAGTGAAGCCAGCATCTTCGGCTTCGCTCTGAGCCTGTGCTTCAGCATCAGCAGCAGTCTCCGGAGCTTCTTTGAAAGTCTTTCGTGCTTTGGCTACAGTGGTATCCTTGGGAACTACAGCAGTGATCATAAGCATGGCACAACAAAACAGTGCGGTAACCCCGGCAATTCTTAATTCATCTTTGTATCTCATAATAATAAATCCTCTTTTTTATTAAATGTAGTTTGATTTTTTATAAGTATAACATGTTCTGAGAGAAATTTGTATTTTGAATTATAAAAAAAGGTGTTATACTAAAATAGATAGATAAGATTTAATGGAGTGAGGAAAATGAAAAATAATAAATACGAAATTGATATGTGCAATGGAACGTTGATGGACAAACTGATATCTTTTTCATTGCCATTAATGTTGTCTGGAATCCTGCAGCTTCTATTTAATGCAGTAGACATCATTGTGGTGGGAAGATTTACCGGAAGTCAGGCATTGGCAGCAGTTGGTTCTACCACAGCGCTGATCAATATTTTTACCAATCTGTTTATTGGGATCTCTCTGGGTGCGAACGTTCTGGCAGCACGTTTTTATGCTTCCGGCAAAGAGAAAGAAATGTCAGAGACAGTACATACATCTATTACCCTGGCACTGATCAGTGGACTTGTTATGGCACTGGCAGGAGTATTGCTTGCAAGATTCGCACTGAATCTTATGGGAACTCCGAATGATGTAATTGACCAGTCTGTTCTTTATATGAGGATTTATTTTCTGGGAATGCCTTTCTTTATGCTTTATAACTATGGAGCTGCCATATTAAGGGCAGTAGGGGATACCAAAAGGCCATTGTTTTTCCTGGTGATCTCAGGTATGACCAATGCAGTTCTGAACCTTGTACTGGTTATTGTGTTTCATATGGGAGTGGCAGGTGTAGCCATAGGAACTATTGTGTCTCAGCTGATCTCCAGTATTCTGGTGCTTCGCTGTCTCTACACTTCCAATACCAGTTACCGGCTGTATTTTTCAAAATTAGGAATCAAAACACAGTATCTGAAGCAGATCTTCCAGGTAGGAATACCGGCAGGTATCCAGAGTACAGTGATCAACCTGTCCAATGCCCTTTTGCAGTCTTCTGTAAACTCTTTTGGTTCTGTGGCAATGGCAGGATATACTGCTGCCAATAATATTTTTGGCTTTCTCTATATGTCTGTCAATGCAGTCACCCAGTCCTGTATGAGTTTCACCAGTCAGAACTATGGAGTAAAGAAACTGAAAAGAATGGACAGAGTACTTCTGGACTGTATGATCCTTTCTGTCGGTGTGACACTGACCCTTGGCTGTGGAGCGTATTTCTTTGGACCGGAACTTCTGAAGATCTACACCAGTGAGGCAGATGTAATCCGCTGTGGTGTGGAAGTCCTTGCCTTTACTACAGTACCATATTTCTGTTGTGGTATTATGGATCTGCTCCCGGGAGCCCTCCGGGGAATGGGATATTCCGGAGTACCTATGATTCTTTCGATTATCGGTACCGTAGGAACCAGGATTGTGTGGATCTTCGGACTTTTCCCTGCACACAGGTCTTTGAGTTTCCTGTTTATTTCCTATCCGGTATCCTGGATCCTTACGATCCTCATGCAGGCAGTGTGCTTCTGCTTCGTAAGAAAACATGTGCATCAGTCAGTGAACCGGGATCTGGCATAAGCTTTTGTTATATTTAATATACAAGAGATGAAATTTACATTTTATAACGATGCTTTTATAATAGGGCACAAAAGGAGGCTTTATTATGAGCACGATTTTTCCAAGGGAAGAAAAAGCAGAACAGATATTTGATGAGATTCTCAAAAACCCTCATGCATGCGAACGTTTAAAAGATACGTTTTTTGAAGCAATTCCATCAGCGGAAGAAAGTGAAGGTGCAGGAACAGACATTCCGGGAACTGTTTTTGCGGCAGCTCTATTTACTGCATACGAAAATAAAGATCTGTCTGCATTTATGATGGCAGTCTGCAACAGCAGTGTATTTGATCTTCTGCGAAATTCGTTTCTAATTTCGATACGTTTTAATGATAAAGGTGTGGAAAATCCCATATTTCTTACGGACGAAAATGGAGATCTGTTGTCTGGGTCACATCAGCATGCCTGTGCGAAAAAATACAAAATGTTTCATAAGCTGTATGAACAGCAGGATGAGATACCGGATTATCATATGTACATGACGGACGGATTTCGGGAAAAACATGGTTATAATGAGAAGGGGGAGATTGAGACATTCAGAATTTCAGAACACACAGGAATTCTTATGCTTTTTGAATTTCCGGAATCTGTTACACTGGAGATTAACGAAGAGAGATCTTATGCCATTATATGGAAATATCTGATGAAATTACAGGAACAGCTGCCCCGGGCATTAATGTATTATGGAAGACGTGATGAGAACGGAGTTGAAAAAAACACCAGCAAACTTGGAATTTTTCTTCCGTTCTGCCATTTTGAACATGAAATGGAAAAAAACAGTTGAGCTTGCCAACGGTATCGGTCTTGGATGTCGTGAGGCAATCCTGGCAGAAATAAAGGCTCTGAAAAATGATCCTAAAAACAAAACAGCCGGGGTGTGAATAAAATGCAGCAATTAATAAGAAAAAACCATATGGATATATCTTGGCATGAATATACAGATGAAGATGGCGCCAATGTTCCTGTTACGCAGGCAAGTCTTACAGAAAAGGCATCCATTATTGGACGAGTTGGGATTATGTTACTTTCCTGTGGAACTGGTGCCTGGCGGGTCAGAAGTTCTATGAATACACTTGCTGAAATTATGGGAATTACCTGTACAGCAGATATAGGTCTGATGTCCATAGAGTATACCTGTTTTGATGGTCAGGATGGCTTTTCCCAATCTCTTTGTCTGACCAATACAGGAGTAAATACATCAAAATTAAATCGGCTGGAGCATTTTATCCAGGAATTTGAAGTTGACGGAAAAGATATGTCAGGTGAGGAATTACATGTACTGCTTGATAACATAGAAAAAATTCATGGACTGTACTCACCGATTGCACTTGGTTTTGCGGCTGCTCTGGCCTGCGGCGGATTTACTTTCCTGCTTGGTGGAGGCCCCATTGAAATGTTCTGCGCTTTTATAGGTGCAGGAATTGGAAATTTTCTTCGTTGTAAACTGAGTAAACATCATTTTACTTTATTTTTGTGTATTGTGTCTTCTGTATCACTTGCATGTCTTGTTTATGCGGGACTTCTCAAAATTGGTGAGATGCTGTTTGGGATTTCCATCCAGCACGAGGCAGGGTATATCTGTGCGATGTTGTTTATTATCCTGGGTTTTCCATTTATTACCAGTGGAATTGACCTTGCCAAATTGGATATGCGGTCCGGGACAGAGCGACTGATGTATGCATTGATTGTGATTTTGGTAGCAACCATGGCGGCCTGGCTTATGGCATTAATCCTTCATTTGTAGCCAGTTGATTTCCTGAAAATATCTTTACCAGTTGGAGCTTGGATTTTACTTCGTCTTATTACAAGTTTTTGTGGGGTATTTGGATTTTCAATTATGTTTAACAGCCCGGTCCGGCTGGCTGCAACAGCAGCAGGAATAGGTGCCATTGCAAATACTCTTCGACTGGAGATGGTTGATATGACTGCCATACCGCCTGCAGGAGCTGCTTTTGTAGGTGCACTGACAGCAGGAATCCTGGCATCGCTGATTAAAAGTAAAGTAGGATATCCAAGAATTTCCCTGACAGTTCCATCTATTGTGATAATGGTTCCGGGTATGTATCTTTACAGAGGGTTTTATAATCTGGGAATCATGTCCCTAGGTCCGGCAGCGTCCTGGTTTGCATCAGCGATACTGATTATTGCCGCATTGCCGCTGGGACTGATATTTGCAAGGATACTGACAGATAAAACATTCCGGTACTGTACATAAACAAAAACAGGTCTGATTGCTCAAATAAACAGATGGATTATAAAAAGGTACTGAAAACCTCCTGATGGTGGTTTCCGGTACCTTTTTTGTCAGAGAGAAAAATAGAATAACAGGATATACAACAGTTGCTTTTTTAACGTAAAATGTTTTAATGGGATCTGCTCCATTGAAATCTTAAACTTTTTTAATATTGCTGAACAAAAGTGTGCGTATTTTTGTATTACTTCGGATCAGGATTCTACATACGATATGCTTGCTACACTGTTTTGGATCCGGGTATTCTTCAATGGAAAGCATAAGCAGACTGCCATTTAGTGTTCTCAAGATAGATAAGTGTCTGATCGATCACGTATGTGAGACGAGAGTGAAAATTCTTGTGGATCATATAATAAAATTATCAAAAGCCCTAAATATGAGGGTACTTGCTGAAGGTGTTGAAACAACAGAACAACTGGATGTATTACGAAAAATCAAGTGCGATGAGATACAGGGATTTTATTATGCACGACCAATGCCAGAAGCTCAGTTTATAGAATATGTAAGAAAAAGCGATAACCACAAGAAACTCTAGCAAAGAAACACCGAAAAGACGACATACAAAAAAGTAAAAGTAGATAAGAGGTTTTACGGAAAATTGAAACTGTTTGTTAAGATAAGATATCCATAACAAGTCTATGTTGTCCGTTATCATTTCAATGAAATGTCATGTGAGTAACAAATCTGGAGTTGACGAGGAGGTGATTTTATGAAAAAATTTATGCCCATTATCTATGTTATAGCATTCGTTA
>OLQV01002642.1_pt1 | contig 11542 bp, 10 predicted proteins | sample 1672371 | NCBI WGS metagenome assembly OLQV01 (sample SAMEA3136676, study PRJEB25190) | human gut metagenome
GATTATTACGACGTTCTGGGCATTGACCGGAACGCAGATGAGAAAACAATAAAAAAAGCATACCGTAAACTGGCCAAGAAATATCATCCGGATACCAACGCTGGAAATGCGGACGCAGCAGATAAATTCAAAGAAGTAAATGAGGCCTATGATGTCTTAAGCGATCCTAAGAAAAAGAAAATGTACGATCAGTTCGGCCACGCTGCTTTTGAAGCCGGAGCCGATCCGGGCGCAGGTGCAGGCGGCTTCAGCGGATTTCACGGTGGAACCAATGGCGGATATCAGGAATTTCATTTTAATGGTGAAGATATGGATGATATTTTCGGAGATATCTTCGGAAATATGTTCCATGGCAGCCATAGCGGAAGCAGCGGTTTTGGCGGCAGCAACAGAAGTTATTCCCATTTCGGCGGAGGCAGCGGATTCCACAGCAGAAGCGGTTTTGGCAGCAATGGATTTGGTGGCAGCGGTTTCGGCGGATTCCATCAGCAGGATTTTGCACAGAAGGGCTCTGATGTGAAGGCCAGCATCAACGTAACTTTCGATGAGGCAGCTTTTGGTGCAGACAAGAGAATTTCCCTGTCCGGTCCGGATGGGAGTTCCGGCACACCGCAGACACTTCAGGTTCACATTCCGGCAGGTATAGACACCGGCAAGAGCATCCGTCTTAAGGGAAAAGGAATGCCAGGAACCGGCGGTGGAGAACCTGGTGATCTGCTTTTGAAAGTTACAGTTGGCACCCGTCCCGGATATGAGCGGAAAGGCTCTGACGTTTATACTACCATTTCCATTCCGTATACAACAGCTGTATTTGGCGGTGAGGCTATTGTTCCTACTCTTTACGGAAATGTGATCTGCAAGATCCGTGAAGGCATGCAGTCCGGCTCCAAAATCCGTCTGAGAGGAAAAGGTATCGTCTCCATGAAAAATCCGGGAGTTCGCGGCGACCAGTACGTAACCATCCAGATCCAGGTTCCGCAGAATCTGAATTATACTGCAAAAGAGAAGCTTCATGAATATGCCAAGGCCTGCGGCCTGGAAAAAAGTAACGCAAGCAGCTCACATGTAGCGTAAGATTTCTTCGCATCTCATTATTAAGAAATCCATGCCAGTCAGAAAATTTATACGGACGTTATAATATACGTAAAGTGATGCAAGCCACTACATTACGCAGCTTTACTTATTGGATGTTTCTGCAAGTTTCTCTGGTTGGCATATATTCCTTCTCCAATAAAAAAGAGTATCACATCACTCATACTGCCATGAAACAACTACTTACATTCCGCTTTATTCATCAAACGGGTATTCTCAGTTGCATTTGGTTAAGTATAAGATCCTGTGATACTCTTTTTTTCAAAACTCTTTTATGACAATGTCATATCTCCATCTTTCACCCATCCAAGTTTACGCACAAACATATTGATGAGTGGGCAGAGGACTGCCGGAAGAATGAAGGAGATCAGGATAAGACCTGCCCAGTCCATTCCTGTGACCGCAGTCTTGGTTCCTGCTGCAATATCATTCATCCATCCTGTATACACACCGATCTGTCCTACAAAACCGCAGGTTCCCATTCCTGAAGAAACTGCTGTTCCATTCATCTGCAGTTTAAACAGACAGGTTGCAATCGGGCCTGTGATCGCGGATGTAACGATCGGCGCGATCCAGATCCTTGGATTTCTGACGATATTTCCCATCTGGAGCATGGAGGTTCCGATTCCCTGAGAAACCAGTCCGCCCCATTTATTTTCTTTAAAGGACATCACTGCAAAACCAACCATCTGCGCACAGCAGCCTGCTACTGCAGCACCGCCAGCCAGACCGGTAAGTCCCAGAGCTGCACAGATCGCAGCAGAGGAAATCGGCAGTGTCAGTGCGATTCCCACAAACACAGAAACCAGGATTCCCATAAAGAATGGCTGCAGGTCAGTTGCCCACATGATCACGCTTCCCACTTTCATGGCAGCTTTTCCAAGGGCAGGTGCCCACCATGCGGAAAGCCCTACACCTACACCGATGGTAACAAGCGGTGTCACAAGGATATCGATCTTCGTCTCCTTGGAAACTGCCTTACCGATCTCAGCTGCAACAATGGCAACAAAAAGTACTGCCAGAGGGCCGCCTGCTCCGCCAAGTGCATTAGAGGCAAAACCAACCGTGATCAGTGAAAACAGTACCAACGGCGGACAATGCAGTGCATAACCGATGGCTACTGCCATTGCAGGGCCACTCATGGCTGATGCCAGAGAACCGACTGTGTACTGGGTGTCATTGACTGTGGCAACCGCCATAGTCAGAAACGGAATGTGGAACTGTGTGCCAATAGTGTTTATGATCGTACCGATCAGCAAAGAACAGAAAAGTCCCTGTGCCATGGCTCCCAGTGCATCGATACCGTATCTCTTCAGGGAGATCTCGATATCCTTCCGCTTCAGAAACGCTTTGAATTTTTCCATTTTTAACTCGCTCCTTACCCTGACCCGTTTCCCGTTGGATCAGTTGTTTTATTACTGCCGATTTCGCAGGGTCTTATCTGCCGGCAGTAACCTTTACTTGCAAAAAGTCTCGCTGACTTTCTCCAGTTCCTCACGGATGGAGATATGCTGCGGACAGACTTCCTCGCACTGTCCGCATTTCACGCACGCGTCTGCGCGCTTTCTGCCGTGACTGCTTACCAGCCATTCCTCCTGATGAGCTGCAGCAGCCTTGTTTCCGTACAGTGTCAGATAATTCATTGCTGTGAAAGATCCGGAAATTCCAATTTCCATCGGACAGACTTTTGCACAGTAGTTACAGGTTGTACATGGAATCAGAGGAATTTTACTCATAGCAGCTCTTGCCTTGTCGATGGTTTCTTTCTCGCTGTCAGTAAGACCGTTAAAATCTTTCATAAAGGAAAGGTTATCTTCCATCTGTGCAATGTTGCTCATTCCGGAAAGTACAGTGATCACGCCTTCCAGATCAGCTGCAAAACGAATCGCCCAGGACGCTGTAGATGCTTCCGGCTCTGCCGCCTTTAAGATCTTCTCAACGGATTCGGGCGGAGTTGCAAGCATGCCGCCTTTTACAGGCTCCATGATAATGACCGGCTTGCCATGCTTTCTGGCTACTTCGTAGCAGGCTCTTGACTGGATTGCCGGATTCTCCCAGTCTGCATAGTTGATCTGAAGCTGTACAAACTCCATCTCAGGATGTGCAGTAAGAATTGCCTCCAGTTCTTCCGGTGTGGAGTGGAAAGAAAATCCTGCATGTTTGATCAGGCCGGCTTCTTTCTGCTCACGGATCCAGTCCCATAAACCGTAATCATCGAAAAATTTTGTTCTGTGCTCTCCAAGATTATGGAGAAGATAAAAATCAAAATATCCGGCTTTTGTTCTCTCAAGGGATGTCTTAAACTGTGCAAGAGCTTCATCTCTTGTCTTGCAGTTGATCCATGCAGCCATCTTGGTTGCCAGCTGATATTTTTCTCTCGGATAACGTTCTACCAGGACTTCGCGAATGGCATCCTCGCTGCCTGCATAAGCCCATGCTGTATCAAAATATGTGAATCCGGCTTCCAGAAATTTATCTACCATTACCTTGGTCTGCTCCACATCGATCACGCCTTCGGATTTCTGCGGCAGTCTCATAAGACCAAAACCCAGTTTTTTGATTTCTTCACCTAAATATGCCATAGTTATCATCTCCCTTCTTTTTTATTGCGGACAAAAAAAATCCTGCAAGCAGGATTCTCCGCGTTTCTCCTATTATAACGATATTTTTCCCAATGGTAAACCTTTTTCTTTGACAATCAAATAGCACCTGACAAGACAGTAATATCAAAAGGTACAAAAAACAGCTGCATTCCCTATAGTCGGAAGCAGCTGTTCACCTGCCAGAAAAATCCCCACAAATGTCATGATAATTCTTTTCACAGTCAGTGAATTCATCTTTACACCTCTTATCAAATATCCTAAAATGGTCGTATCAGGTCTGAATACTCTGAAAAATTTCTTTGAAAGGCAGGCAGCGATCATGGAATACAAACAGGTCATGAACCGGCAAACCTCATCAAAAGAACTCCATCTGGTATCCTGCGGATGGGAAAAATGTACTCCAAGTCAGTCTTACGGTCCCGGGGTGCGCCGGTATTATACCATCCATTTTGTACTGAAAGGTCAGGGATATTTCTATATAAATAACCGGAAATATTCTCTGAAAGCCGGCCAGTGTTTTTTCATCCCACCTGAGGTCAGCACACTTTATAAAGCAGAGCCGGCAAATCCCTGGACTTATATCTGGATCTGTTTTAACGGCGAACAGGCTGCCACACTTTCCAGACACTGCCACCTTACCATCGAGGAACCAGTCCAGCAGCTTACCTCGGTTTGCCCCTACCAGGAAACGATCCTGGAAATGATGACCCGCACCAGGCTCACTCCCGCTAACGAAGCTTATATCCAGAGCAGTCTCTACCGGATCATTGCCATGCTGGAGGAAGAATTCCATGCCTCCTACACAACCGCTGAATCCAACGATAATTTTTATATTACCCAGGCAGTAGATTACATTAAAAAAAGTCCGCTCCAGAATATCACAGTGACAGATGTTGCCGATTATCTCCACATCAGCCGCAGTCATCTTTACGGACTTTTCAAAAAACATCTGGGCACTACTCCCCAGGCTTTCCTGACCTCTGCCAAAATCATCGCTGCCAGAGATTTCCTGACCGTTACGGATATCCCCATCGCAAATATTGCTGTTTCCTGTGGATATCAGAATCCTTTTGCCTTTTCACGTGCCTTCAAAAAAGAAACCGGCATGACTCCTAAGGAATACAGGCAGAAATACAGACATGCCGAGGATCTTCTGAACTGCTAGAGGCAGTATTTCCGACAGCCAGATCTTATAAAAATACTGCTTCGATCTGCTGCCGGTAATTACTGCATAATGCTGTGCCTTACGGAACAACCACCTTCGCATTATAGTATTCTACAGTCGCATCCATGATCGGACCTTCATCATCGTACCAATCATAAGTAACAGTCTCGCCGTTTTCTCCCCAGATTTCCGGACAATCTGTTTCCTCCCAGTCAAGCGGAACAAAATGCTCTTTCTGTTCAGATGCGATCAACATGATCTGGTGCAGTTCCTCGAATTCTTCCGGATTCAGTGCGCCAGGCATTGCAGATACGAAAAGAGGTGTGCCGCTCTTTGCCAGAAGATCTGCCCACTGGAGGTTTTTATCCCATGGGATCTTTCCGAAAATTCCCACGCAGTCTGCATCAATATGATAGAAAGTATTATGCTGTGGAAGACGGAATGCCAGTGTGTTCACTCCCATACGTTTTGTGCGCTCCCAAATGCGGCCGCTTGTGTCATCACCCGTTCTGTTCAGGTGCATCAGGCCCGCTCCAAGATGGCCGATGGTATTGCATCCGATGATCACTGCATTGTTGCCGCGGGAAGCGTCATACACTTCCTGATAAAGCATTTTTACGATCTCTGCGCTTGTTTTACCCTGGTCATAAAAATGCCATTTTTCCATTGTATTATCTCTTAAATTCGCCTCAAATCCCCATTTTCCAAAGAGATCAAAGGTGGAGAAATCGTGCTTGATCAGTGTAAATCCCCAGTCGCAGACACGTTCAATATCTTTGCGGATATAGGCAAGTGCATCCGGATGGGACGGGTCCAAGCAGTCGTTGTAGGAAATTCTCCACTCATCCGGGATCGCTTCGTCCTCATTGAGAAGCAGACGTACCCAGATTCCGGGACGGACACCTTTTTCCACCAGCTTCTGTGCAAGACCTTTCATATCCGGGAATTTGGAGTTTCCTTTTGTCCATGGACCACCGTTATACTCATCAAGACGGTGATGCTCCTGCCAGCAGTCATCAATAACCATAAACGGAGGATTCTTCACTCCTTCTGTCAGTTTCAGGATGTAATCCGTATCGCTTAAAATCTCCTCTTCTGAACTGTCGCCGTAAGCGTAGTACCAGTTGTTGCTTCCATATACAGGAAATTCCGGAAAAATCGGATCTGTGCACATCCTTCTGCAGAATTCCTGCGCTGTCTCAAAAGAGCCTGCGTCCTGTGATTCCATACATACGATCTGCGCTGCACGAAGTTTTCTTCCTTTTAACTGTACTCCTGCATTTCCGCAGCGCACGTCCAGAAACAGAGTGATTCCCTTCGTGTCAGCCTGCCAGTAGCACATCGCTGACGGACGTACTTTCACGCCAAAGCAAAGGATCTTCTCAGAAAGCTTTGCCAGAAAATACCATGGAAGATAACGGTTTCCGCTCATTCCATGCCATTCCATATCTCCATATGTACGTTCCCAGGCGTCGCCAAAAAATCTTGCAGATTTCGGGATCTTGTAATTCCATCTCAGCTTTACACATTTCACAGCATCTTCAGATGTAACAAATATATCCTCATGTTCACCTGCATCTTCAAACTCTACCGTTGTGCTGCCAGCTGTCACAGCGGAACTGCCTCCCTGACATACCAGCCTTTCCTCTTCTGTCTCTACTGTCACATAATCCGGAGCACCAAGCTTAAACTCTAAATACTTTTCCTGCATTCTCTCTTCCTCCTGATATTCCTATATTCTTAAATCACATATTATTTTATAAGCTTTATTATATTGATTTTTCTGTTTTTTTCTATGCTTTCAGGTTTCTATAACATTGCAGAATGTTCACTTCTTTTCTTTAACCGGAGCAAGTATATTAATTCCCCTGCAGAATTGCGAATATTCGCCCGATTGCTATATATACTCAAGGTATTGCATTTCTTATTTTTACATGTCCATTATGTTCTAATTGTGAATAATTTATGAAATTAGCACTCAAGGCTTGACATGGCTAGTAATGTATGTTATATTACACATAGAACAAAGGAAGAGATAAAAAAAGAGCTTCCGGATGTTCCGGAGAACAAATCAATCACCGCAGCGGATAACCCGTTGTGGTAAATATATACCGACAACAGTTGGATCTCTTGATCCACCGGAACGGCTTTTCAATTTGAAAGGAGAAATGACTTATGATGTTCCCGAGTGTATTTGGAGAAAACTTATTTGATGACTGGATGAATGATTTTGGATTCAACGATAACTTATTCAGCAGCAAGAATCCACTTTACGGCAAACATGCTAAGAATATTATGAAGACCGATGTACGTGAGACAGACAAGGGATATGAACTGGATGTTGATCTTCCTGGATTTAAGAAAGACGAAGTACAGGTACAGCTGAAAGATGGATACCTTACCATCTCCGCAGCGAAAGGCCTTGATAAAGACGAACAGGATAAGAAAGGCAACTACATCCGCCGCGAACGTTACGCAGGAAGTTCCAGCAGAAGCTTCTATGTCGGTAACGGCCTGAAGAACGAGGATGTACATGCGAAATTTGAGAATGGTGTTCTGAGACTTTCTCTTCCTAAGAAAGCAGCTGAAGAGATTGAAGCAGATAAATACATCTCTATTGAAGGATAAATGATAGCAATTACTCACTTTCACAGGAGGTGGGGAATCCACAGAGATTCCCTTCCTCCTCTTTTTATATTCTAATCCAGGCAAATTTCTTACTACTTATCGCTTATCTCCTAACTCTGTTAAATATTGTTAAACGATTCATAATATTGGGTATTTTTTAACAAACCCAGCTGTATTTCAGAATATTTTTTGTATATTTTGCAGTATATTATTCCATTTATTTGAAATTAATGGTATAATATGCACATTAAAAAATCTGTTTCGTAATCCTTCAGGAGATTTTTTCTGAACAACCACGCTAAACAAGATCATGACAGGAGGGTTTTATTATGGATCAGGACAAAATCATAAAAATTTATGCACGCAGTGACAACCAGATTCAGCTGAAAATGATACCGGGACATTTCGTAACTTCCCAGTCCCATATTACACATTATCTGGATCTCACAACCATGAAATCCAGATGCTCAGAAGCACGGCGCATTGCCTCTTCTCTGGCTGCCAATTACGAAGCATCCATACCAGTAGATACCATCATCTGCATGGACGGACTGGAAGTAGTAGGAGCCTATCTCGCCGAAGAACTGACCAAAGCCGGCGTGCTCTCCATGAACGCCCATCAGACCATCTACGTTATCACTCCGGAATTCAACAGCACCGGACAGATGATCTTCCGCGACAACTACGAACCAATGATCAACGGCAAGAACATCCTGATCCTCAACGGATCCATCACCACCGGCTCCACATTAAACCGCGCCATCGAAAGCGTTTTATACTACGGCGGCAAGATCCGCGGTGTAGCAGCCATCTACAGCAGCGTAGACAGCGTAGCCTCTCTCCCTGTACACTCCATCTTCCAGTCCAGAGACATCCCAGACTACCACTCATACCGCTCCGACAGCTGCCCAATGTGCAAAAACCGTCAGAAGATCGATGCCATTGTCAGCAGTTATGGATATTCTATGCTGTAATACCATCATATCAAAACTCTAAAACAACCACCTAAAAGGAAGCCCTGTCTCACCACAAGGGCTTCCTTTTCACCTCACTCAACTCCTCCTCTCAGAATTCCTGTCATCCAGCGCAACACCTATGGCCCATCACCCTTCCGTCCACCTTGCCCCAACCAAACACCTGTGCTATAATAATCAGAACTAACCGAAACCACAGAAAACGGATATCCACATTCCGCTCTGTTACATGATCCTAAATGCAATCGTTCCCCGATATGCATTCAACCAAAAATCCGAGGTAAACCACACATGAACAAAAAAGAAATCGCAGAAATCAAGAAACAGTTCACCCCCGACCGCTGCTCGATCACACGTATCTGCGGCTGTTATGTAGACGGAGAAAAAAACAAAAAAACCGAACTCAAAGAAGCTTTCCTCTCTTTATCAGAAGAAGAAATGTTCAAATACTTTGACATCTTCCGCAAAACTCTCACAGGCACAGTTGGCAAGAATCTCATCAACATGGAATTCCCCCTGGAACAGGAAGCCGAAGGCGGAACCCAGAACTTCCTTATGAAACTCCGTAAAAGCCAGCTCACAGACGATGCCCTTACAGAAACCTTTTACGATAAGATTATCGAGAACTATGACTACGGCGAAAACTATTACATCATCCTCATTCATGCAGTCTACGATATCCCGGGAAAATCCTCCGACGGAGCCGAAATGTTCGATGCATCCGATGAGATCTACGACCACATCCTCTGCAGCATCTGCCCTGTAAAGCTCTCCAAGGCAGGCCTTCACTATAACGCAGAGACCAACAATATCGAAGACCGTATCCGCGACTGGCTGGTAGAAATGCCTGACTGGGGATTTCTTTTCCCACAGTTCAATGACCGCAGTACAGATATCCACGGTATGCTCTACTACACAAAAAATGCTGAAGAACTCCGCTCCACAATGATGGATGAAGTTTTTGGCTGCACCACACCGCTTTCTGCCGGAAACCAGCGTGACTCCTTCAACGCCCTGGTAGAAGAAACCCTTGGTGATGACTGCGCATATGACACAGTCCTTGAGATCCACGAGAAACTTAACGATCTCATCGAATCCCAGAAGGATGAACCGGAACCAGTTGTTCTCACTAAATCCGAAGTGAAACGCCTCTTTGAAGAATGCGGCGTAGAAGACGACAAGCTTCAGAACTTTGATGAACAGTATGAACTGGCTGCAGGAGAAAAATCTTCCCTGGTAGCCTCCAACATCACCAACACCCGAAAATTCGAGATTAAAACCCCTGACGTTGTGATCCACGTAGCGCCAGACCGTGCAGACCTGGTAGAAACCCGCATCATTGACGGACGCAAATGCCTGGTCATCCCTATGGAAAGCGAGGTTGAACTTAACGGCATCCGTGTAAGTGCCCTGAATCTATCCGACAATACAGATAGTACCCAGGAGGAACTTCTTCCTGTCAGTGATAACGAAGAGGAACAAGGAGACCATTATGAATAATAAAAAAATCTTATTCTTTGACATAGACGGCACGCTGCTCACCCCACACCCGTTCAAGGTTCCTGAAAGCACAAAGCTTGCCCTCACCAAAGCTCACGAAAACGGGCATTTCCTTTTCATCAACACCGGCCGTACCAAAGCCATGATGCCACCGGAAATCGCAGACCTTCCATTTGATGGCTATGTATACGGCTGCGGCACACACATCTACATGGATAATAAGCTGCTCTACTTCCGCACAGTTCCAAATCTGCTGTGTAAGGAAACCGTAGACCTTCTCCGTAAATGCAGGATCGAGGCACTGTTTGAATCCAACACTGCGATCCTGTTTGACGGCGCATCCCCTGCCCAGTCTGAATTCGGTGCAAAAATGCGCAGAGAGATTCCTATGGTTGATATCACCAAATTCAGCCGTGAAGATGCCTGCACTTACTCCTATGACAAGTTTCTGGTGCACATGCTTCCAGATTCCGATATAGAAAAATTCCGCAGCTTCTGCAACGACCATTACACTTATTTTGACCACGGAGATGGCATCTGGGAAGTAACTCAGAAGGGAAACAGCAAAGCTACCGGAATGGAATTTCTTCTTGAACGTTTCTCTATTCCGAAAGAAAACAGCTATGCATTCGGAGACAGTCCCAACGATCTCCCCATGCTAAAAGCAGCCGGAGTCAGTGTTGCCATGGGAAATTCCTACGGCGGAATTGAAAAAGACTGTACTTACCAGACAAGTGCTGTAGACAAAGATGGGATTTACAATGCGCTGGAGCATCTGAGCCTGATTTAAGCAGACAAATATTGATATTTTGTTCGTGAACTTAATCACTTAAAGCATATTTACAAAAAACGGTCAGTGTACTATAAATCGTACACTGACCGTTCTGCATATTATCTTCGTATATACTTTATATTCTATTACTTATTTCTCAGCTTCCGGTGTTGCTGTTGCCTCTGCCTCAGCATTCTCGTCTGCAGACTCATCCTCAGCTGCATCTGTGCTGTCTTCCTCTGCGTCCTCAGCCGCTGGAGTTTCAGTTGCTTCTGCCTCCGGTGTTTCTGTTACATCTGTACTATCTTTGTTATCATCCTTCCCGTTCTCAGTCTCACTGCTGCTTTCATAGGAATCGCCCTCACTGACGTTTCCGTTCTCTGCCGTTTCCTCATTGGAACTGTCTTCTGATTTTTCATCGGAAGTCTCTGCACTGCTCTCGCTGGTGTCATCCTTATTTTCAGAATCATTCTCATCTTTATAACTGTCAGACTCATCATATGCTTTATCAGAACTGCTGTCTGCACTTTCATTCTCATCTGAAGAACTGTCAAGACTGCTGATAACGACTGTCACATATCCGGTAAGCGTTCCTGAACTGCTGTCCCATCCCGGAAGGCCAGAAAGATCCGCACCAGTTGACGGTTTTAATACCACAGCACAGGACTGCACACGCTTCTCCGGTACATAGGAACCATCCACCCAGGAAAGAGTTCCGTATGAATTAGACGGTAGAGCCACATTAGACAGAGCTGTTGGACTGTCAATGGTAATATTATCCGGGATCACAGCACCAGACTCAATGCCC
>OLQV01002652.1_pt1 | contig 11507 bp, 10 predicted proteins | sample 1672371 | NCBI WGS metagenome assembly OLQV01 (sample SAMEA3136676, study PRJEB25190) | human gut metagenome
GATGAGGCAGTGGGAAAAGCTGTTGATTTTTATAACGAGCATCCAGACGAAACTTTGATTTTGGTAACAGGTGATCACGAGACAGGTGGTCTTACCATAGGATTTGCAGGCACCGACTATGATACATTTCTTGCAAATATCAGTAATCAGAAAATCTCTTACGCAAAATTTGATTCTGATTATGTAGCGGCATATAAAGAAAACAAAACTGATTTTGATACAGTAATGGCTGATATCACAGAACTCTTTGGTCTGCAGGTACAACAGAGTCCTCAAATCAGGCTGACAGCAAGGATGTGCACCCAGAAGGCGAAGAAGATAAGGGAAGTCTTGTAATGACAGATTATGAGTATCAGAAGCTTCAGAATGCTTATGAGGAAACAATGAGCAGAACAGGAGAAGAGGAAGAGTTTGGTCAGGAAGAATATCTGATGTATGGAAGCTATGAACCACTTACTGTAACAATTACTCATATTCTGAACAACAAGTCTGGCATTAATTTTGCATCTTATGCACATACAGGACTTCCGGTGGAAGTATTTGCCATGGGAGCCGGACAGGAGCAGTTTGAAGGCTATTATGACAAGCTGATCGGGCAGATCGGAAATGATGGAAGCACTTTCCAGTCGGCAAGTGAGACACTGACGGGGGCACTGTCTTCCATCGACAACCAGAGACAGCAGACGATGGGCGTTTCCTCCGATGAGGAACTGACACACATGATCAAATTCCAGTCTGCATATAATGCGTCCAGCCGTTTTATGACGGTAATCAGTCAGATGACAGAACTGATCGTGACAGGATTGAAATAGAGATAAGGAGGCGTAGTTATGCCATCACAATTTTTTGGATTGAATATCGGGGCAAGTGCGTTGTCGGCATTTCAGACCTCAGTGAATACAGCGGCAAACAACGTTGCAAATGTGCAGACCAAAGGATATACCAGACAGACGGCAAATCTGTCCGCAACCGATCCGATCCGTGTATATACCAGATACGGCAGTGTCGGAACCGGTGTGGAAGTGACTTCCGTGACACAGGAGCGAAATCTCTATTATGATGAAAAATACTGGCAGAGTAATTCAAGCCGGGGATTTTTCGAACAGAAACTGTATTATGTGGATCAGGTCCAGACAATCTTCCGGGATGATGAGCAATCGCAGAAAGGATTTTCCAGTATTTTTTCCCAGATGTTTAATGATCTGGATACCTTAAAGACACAGGGAGAAGTGAAAGCCGTCCGCAATCAGTTTATTCATCAGGCACAGAGCCTTTGCACTTATTTTAATGCTTTGTCCAAGAGCCTGACGGAGATTCAGGAGGATACCAACGAAGAGATCAAGGCTTCTGTGGATAATATCAATTCCATTGCAGAGAAAATTTCGGTGCTCAACAAGCAGATTAATAATATTGAAGTACGCGGAGGACATGCAAATGAGTTACGTGACCAGCGTGCCAATCTGATTGATGAGCTTTCAGGGATTGCAGATGTAGAGACGAAAGAATTCGAGGTGACAAACTCCAACGGACAAAACTTAGGAGGAACCAATTACCGCGTATATATCAACGGACAGACACTTGTAGACGGAAACGATTACCGGACATTAAAATGCACCTCTTCAAAGTATCTGAACAATCAGATGGATGCCGAGGGCATGTATGCCATTACCTGGGAAGATACCGGAATGGAATTTAATGCCAAAGGTGCCAGTGCCAACGGAAGCCTCAAGGCATTGTTTATGATCCGTGACGGAAATAACAATGAAAATATGAAGGGAACGGTCTCGGATGCAGATCTGTCTTCTATTACGATAAAGATTCCGGATACAAAAGTGAATGAACTGTCACTGGCGAATAAAGGCCGGATTATGGTAAATAATAAGTTTTATTACTATGATGGATGGACAGCAAAAGTCGGTGAAAAGGGGGTAAACAGTGTAACATTTAAGCTTGCTCCGGAATCGCAGATGGCAGATCAGGCAGAAGCTGACCGTGTCAAGGGAGACGGGCAGAGCAATTATCTGACAACCGGTTCTTCCATGGATGCAATGGGAATTCCATATTATCAGAATCAGATCAATGAGTTCCTGCGTAATTTTACCCAGGCATTCAATGATATTGAAAAACAGGGTGTTACATTAGATGGCGATAAAATGGGAGCCTTTTTTGTGGGGACTTCCCCAACTGGAAACACGTTTGATGCAGATTCGTGGGATGCGAAAGTACAGGCGGCAAAGAAAGACGGATGGACAACGGATATTGAACTGTCATCCGATGGGGACAGCTATTATCAGTTTACAGCGACAACCCTTGCAGTAAACAGCAAATCATTAAAGGATTCCAACTACTTTGCAACGTCAACCAAGATTACACAGGGTGAGGCGAAATACGATACCGTTGAGGATCTTTTGAAGCTGCAGAAGGATGTGCGGATGTTCCGCGGAGATTCTGCGGAGACGTTTCTCGAAACACTGATTTCAGATGTGACGGTTGACGTGAACAAGACAACAACAAGTTCCAATAATTATTCGAACCTGTCTACCGCGATTGCAACACAGCGTACCTCGGTATCCGGCGTGGATGAAGACGAGGAAGCGATGAACCTGATCAAATTTCAGAATGCATACAATCTGGCATCTAAGATGATTTCCGTGATGTCGGAGATGTATGACAAACTGATCAATGAGACCGGGGTGGTATGATGCCTGCGGATGAAACCGTGTGAGCTGACAGCATAAAACTTAGGAGGGAGATCCTATGAGAGTTACCAATAATATGATCACAAGCAACACAAAGAGCAATATCAATGCAAATAAGGTGCTTGTGGATAAATATAATACCCAGATGACAACGCAGAAGAAGATCAATAAACCGTCGGATGATCCGGTCATTGCGATTCGCTCCCTGCGTATGCAGACCAGTTTGTCCCATATTGACCAGTATCTGAACAATAACATTTCGGATGCCAATTCCTGGCTGAATGTGACGGATACGGCGCTGGAAAATATGAAAACAATCCTGACGGATGTCCGCTCATTATGTGTCAAAGGGGCAACGGATACCTTAAAAGAAGATGACCGTAAAACGATTCTGAATCAGCTGAAATCTTTAAGTGATCAGATTTATGCAGAAGGAAATGCAGATTTTTCCGGCAGAACGGTATTTACCGGATATCGCACGACCGAGCAGCTGACATTTAAGACAGATGAAGAAACTACATCCTACACGATTGATCAGAAATTATCCTATAAAGATATTTCCGAGGCGCGTTACACATACGGAAGCGTAGATGTACCAACGGATGCAGCAAACAGCTTTGATGAAACGATTTCCATCGGGGAAAATACCTACGACCGGCTGCGTCTGGCGTATGGAAAGATTAACGGAAAAGATAATTCGGATGGAACGGGAGCAATTGATCCGATTTCCAGTATGAGTTATACGACAGCTGCAGGAAAGAAAGTGGAATTAGACCTTGCACCGGGACAGACTAGAGGACAATTTGTAGATGAGAATGGGGCAGCAACCGGCAGTACGTTTACCATGTACGAATCCAAAGAGGAGTGGCTTAAGGCGAACAATGGAGAAGCCAAAGTCGGAGACAATGACATGGTATTTATCAAAGATACCGGTGAAATGATTCTCGGAAAAGATTTGTCCAATACATTAAAGAGGGAAAAGGCGGATCTTAGCATCACGTACACCAAAACCGGATTTGATGCTGGAGAGGTTCGTCCGGAATATTACTATGACTGTAAGATGAAGACTCCGGATATGCAGAAAGCAGTACAGTATACCAAGGAAGACCAGCCGATCAATTTCGAAATTTCCAGTGGAATCATGCTCGCGGCAAATACACAGGCGAGCGATGTTTTAAGCACTGACATTGGACGGGACATGACAGAGATGATGACGCTTGTTTCTGCTTCCACACAGGCACATGACAAAGTTTCACAAATTGAAAAGATGATGTCTATGGATAAGTATTCGGATGAAGAGAGCCAGAAGAAACTTCAGACCTATCTGGATGCTGCCAATAAAGAAGCTACCTATGCAGACGATAATCTGTCAAAAACCTACCAGCAGTTTATCTCAAATTTTGACGGATACCTGAATAAAGTAAATGTGGCACATACCAATGTGGGCGGATTGCAGCAGCGCGTGGAGCTGACAAAGACCCGTGTGGAAAACCAGAAAGAGACGGTAGAAGAATTGAAGTCTAACAATGATAACCGTGACATTTCGGATATTATCATTGATTACTATGCTGCTTACAACGCATATACGTCCAGTCTGACAGCTGCATCGAAAGTTGGAAGCCAGACATTACTGAACTATTTATAAAAACGCGGAGCGAAGGAGAAAGACCATGAAGGCTGATTCACGTATTTTTGGAAAAATTGAAATAGAGGATGATAAAATCATCACGTTAGAGAAAGGTATGATCGGTTTTCCGGATCTCAATCATTTTGCACTGATTTATGATGAAGAGAAAGAAAAAAAATACAATTCCATTATGTGGCTGCAGTCGATGGATGATCCGGACATTGCATTTCCGGTTATGATGCCGCATATCGTCAAGGAAGATTACAACCCGAATGTAAGTGAGGAAATGATTGCACCACTCGGAAAGCTGACACCGGAAAACACATATATTCTTGTGACGGTAACGGTTCCGAAAAATATAGAAGATTTTTCCGTAAACCTGAAAGCACCGGTTGTGATCAATATGGATAACCGCAAAGGGGTACAGATGATATTCAGGATATGTCAATCAACCTGAAAGCTCCCATTATTATCAATATGTCCAACAATAGAGGGGCGCAGATTATCGTGGAAGATGATCTTCCGGTACGTTATAAAATTTATGACCTGCTGAAAAGTAGAAAAGAAAAGGCAGGTGAATAGAAATGCTGGCATTGACAAGAAAAAAGGGGGAGGCCCTTGTAATCAACAACAATATCGAGATCACCGTACTTGAAATCCGGGGAGACCAGATCAAACTTGGAATTACGGCACCGAAAGATGTTCCGGTATACCGTAAGGAAGTGTATCTGCAGATTCAGAAAGAAAACCAGGAGGCAATCAGCCTCGATGGTATCGAAGCATTAAAAGGAATTCTTGGATAAAGCGGAAAAACAATCGGAGGGTGTTAAGTTTTTACTGACACGCTCCGATAATTATTTATAGAATGACAGTAATAGATTGGCTATGCAGCCGGCATAACCGGCGGCGGATGATGGAGACAGGAGGTAATCATCATGGCAATGGAGGCTATTAAAGGTGCAGGAATGACGTATCAGGGAAGCGTGTCATCTGCAGAAAGCCAGCCCAAAACAGATTCTGCGGTAAAAGCTGCAGAGACCGATGCACCTGAAAAGGGCATCGTATCGGAGAATATAAAGCAGGCTGGTGAGGAGAACGTAAACACTTCCCAGGGAGCAGATCAGCGGAATACAAATGCGCAGATCAAAAAAGCCGTGGATGAAGTGAATAAAAAGGCGGTCAACTCGGAAGCAATATTCGGCATTCATGAGGCAACCAATCGTGTGACCATAAAAATTATTGATAAAGATACCAAAAAAGTACTCAAAGAGATCCCACCGGAGAAAACACTGGATATGATTGCAAAAGTGTGGGAACTTGCAGGCCTTATGGTGGATGAAAAAAGATAAAAAAGGGGAGGGAAAATTATGCCAATCAGAATGACAGGTATGGTGTCCGGACTGGATACCGATTCTATCGTAAAAGAACTCGTTTCTGCATACAGTACCAAAAAGGAAAAATACGAAAAAGAGCAGACAAAACTTGGCTGGAAGCAGGAGATCTGGAAAAGTCTGAATAAAGAAGTAAACAGTTTTTATAAGAGTGTTGGTAATCTGCGGTTTGACAGCGGATACAATACCAAAAAGACAACATCGTCCGACAGCACGAAGGCAACCGTCAGTGCGAGCGGAAATGCGACTGTCGGAACACAGAAACTGCATGTGCTTTCTACTGCACAGTCCGGTTATCTGACGGGGGCTGAGATTAAGACAGCAGCCAACGAGAAAGTTACTACGTCTACAAAGCTTTCGGATCTGGGTGTTACAGCAGATGAAATTACCTTTAATGTGGGACCGGCAAATAATTCTGCATCCGGAACCACAAAACAGATCAAAGTAGGAAAAGACAGCACAATCAGTGACGTTGTAAACCAGCTGAAGGATGCGGGACTGAATGCAAATTTTGATGCCGGAAACAGACGCTTTTATCTGAGTTCTTCAGATTCAGGATATGCAACGGATTTTAATATTACTGCGGACAGCAGCGATACAAATTCTACAACATTATTAAACGCACTGGGTCTGGGCAAGACGGCAAAGAAGATTGACGGAAGCGATGCGGTTATTGTTTTAAATGGCGTAAAATATACCAGTACAACGAATAATTTTTCTATCAATGGATTATCCATTTCCGTCAATGGAGTGACAGACAAAGTCGATGATCTTGAAAAGGTCGATGTCGATGCCTTAGATGACAGCAAGGCAGTTTCTATTTCCACAACGACCGATACACAGGGAATTTATGACAAGATTAAAGACTTCCTGACCAGTTACAACAACATCATCAACAAGATGACGAAACTGTATAACGCAGATTCTGCAAAGAATTACGAGCCATTGACAGATGATGAGAAGTCGCAGATGTCTGATTCGGAAGTAGAAAAGTGGGAGACAAAGATCAAGGACTCCCTGCTTCGCCGTGATTCCAATCTGAGCACGATTATGAATGCCATGACGACTTCCATGACCAAGGCAATTTCCATCAATGGAAAGAATTATTCGCTTTCCAGTTTTGGAATCAGTACACTTGGTTATATGAATTCGGCAGAGAATGAGCAGAATGCTTATCATATTGACGGTGATGAGGATGATGAAAATACATCAGGAAATAAAGATAAGCTGATGGCTGCATTAAGCAGTGATCCGGATACCGTGATTGATTTCATGAAGCAGTTGTCGACCAATCTGTATACGGCAATCGACAAGCAGATGCAGAGTAATTCCCTGCGAAGCAGATACAGCATTTACAATGATAAGGAGATGACTTCCCAGTATACAAGCTATACGAAGACCATTGCAGAGTGGGAGACAAAGATTTCCGACAAGGAAGATTATTATTACAAGAAATTCTCCAAGATGGAGACTGCGCTTTCCAAGTTAAACAGCCAGACAAGTTCTCTTTCAGGTATGTTCAGCAGTTAATCAGTATCATGCAGGGCAATCTTTTGCAAAATAAAATATACAGGAAATAATAGGGGGAATCAGGATGATTCAGAAAAATCCATATGCAGCGTATAACAACAGTAAGATCCAGACGGCAACACCGGCAGAACTGACGCTGTTACTCTATGAGGGAGCTATTAAATTTACAAACATTGCGATTGTAGCGATTGAAAAGGGCGATATTGAAAAGGCGCATAACAATATCCGAAAGGCAGAGAATATCATTCGGGAGTTTCAGATAACTCTCGACCACAAATATGCAGTTGCCAAAGATTTTGATGCGGTCTATACCTATCTGTTACAGAGATTGTTAGAGGCCAACATGAAAAAGGACAAGGATATCTTAGAGGAAGTGCTTGGTCATCTCCGTACCATGCGGGATACATGGAAAGAAGTTATGGCAAAGACCGCAAACGGAAACAATATCAAGACAAAGGAACCGGTAGCGTAATGCCGGCAGGAGACAGTATGCCAGATACATATATTGCAATTATGCTGCAGAGCCTGAAAAAAAAGGAACAGGTTCTGGATGAAATTATCCGCCTGGATGACCGGCAGAAAGATACCCTGACGGATCCGGAATGCCCGTTTGATGTGTTTGATGAAACCGTGGAGGCAAAAAGTGCGTGTATTGATCAGCTGAACCAGCTGGACAGTGGTTTTGAGAAGCTCTATGCACAGGTGGCAGAAGAACTGGATCAGAACCGTGAAGATTATGCAAAGGAAATTCGTGACATGCAGCAGTGCATTCGCCGGGTAACGGACAAAAGTGTCAAGATTCAGGCGCAGGAAGCCCGCAACAAAGAACTGATGCGTGAAAAGTTTGCCACAATTCACAGACAGGCAAAGGCGGTGCGGAAAAACAGCCGTGCGATTACCGGATACTATAACAGTATGAAAGAATGGTAGTTATTTCATAAAATGGGACAAAAGTACTACTTGATAAAAAATATCATATGACTTATAATGACTTTGTTATATGACTGACGGATAATGTGGAGCACCACGTGAAGTATAACAAAGGCATGAGCCGTACCGTCTGGGCAAAAGATAAAAAACCCAGGCGGTTTTTTGCGTTCATTTATATTTTCCGGTTTTTGGTAAATATATTGTACGAAAATAAAGACATGCGTGGGTATTGACAAAATGATGAACGTTAGTGTAATCTATCAATGATTAGAGAATACTAACCAATAAGAGAAGGAGGATCACCATGTTAGAAATGAAAGAGTGGGATGGATTTGAAGGACGTCTTTGGAAAGAAGAGATTAATGTCCGCCAGTTCATTCAGGATAACTACACACCATATGATGGTAACGAGGATTTCCTTGCAGAACCTACAGAGGCTACCAATAAGCTTTGGGGAGCACTGCAGAAACTGCAGAAGCAAGAGCGCGCAAAGGGCGGAGTCCTCGATGTGGAGACCGAGGTTGTAACCGGTATTACAGCTTATGGTCCGGGATATATTGATGAATCTTTAAAGGATTTAGAGACAATTGTAGGTTTACAGACAGACAAGCCGTTAAAGCGTGCATTCATGCCTTACGGTGGAATCAAGATGGCTGTTCAGGCATGTGAGACATACGGATATCAGGTAAGTGACCAATTAAAGGAGATTTTTACCAAGTATCACAAGACACACAACACAGCCGTATTCGATGCTTACACACCGGAGATGATGAAAGTACGTCACAATAAGATCTTAACAGGTCTGCCGGATACATACGGACGCGGACGTATTGTTGGTGATTACCGCCGTGTTGCTTTATACGGTATCGACCACCTCATCGAGGAGAAGAAGAAAGATAAGGCAAACTGTGGCTGTGGTGAGATGACAGACAATGTGATTCGTTTAAGAGAAGAGATCGCCGAGCAGATCAAGTGTTTAGAGGATATGAAGAAGCTTGCAGAGATCTACGGATACGATATTTCCAGACCTGCAACAAACGCAAAGGAAGCCGTACAGTGGTTATACTTCGGATACCTTGCAGCAATCAAGACACAGAACGGTGCAGCAATGTCCGTTGGTCGTGTTTCCACCTTCCTTGATATCTACTTCGAGAGAGACTTAAAGAAAGGCATCATCACAGAGCAGGAAGTACAGGAATTGGTTGACCACTTTACCATGAAGCTTCGCATGGTAAAATTCGCACGTATTCCTTCTTACAACCAGCTGTTCTCAGGTGATCCGGTCTGGGCAACACTTGACGTTGCGGGTACAGGCGTAGACGGACGTTCCATGGTTACAAAGTCCGACTTCCGTTTCCTGCATACATTAGAGAACATGGGACCGGCTCCGGAGCCAAACCTTACCGTATTATATTCTTCCAGACTTCCGGAAGCATTCAAGGATTATGCAGCACGTATCTCTATTAATACAAGTTCCATCCAGTACGAGAACGATGACGCTATGAAACCGGTATGGGGCGATGATTATGCCATCTGCTGCTGTGTATCTGCTACACAGACAGGTAAGGAAATGCAGTTCTTCGGTGCCCGTGCAAACCTTGCAAAGTGTTTGCTGTACGCCATGAACGGCGGTCGTGACCTCAAGACGAGAGATCAGGTCGGCCCGGCATACGCACCGATCACCGGCGAGTATTTGGATTATGAGGAAGTAATTCAGAAGTATGATGTGATGATGGACTGGCTGGCAGGACTGTATGTCAATACACTGAATGCGATCCAGTATATGCATGATAAATATTTTTATGAGGCAGCGGAGATGGCGCTGATCGATACGGATGTAAGACGGACATTTGCAACCGGTATCGCAGGCTTCTCACATGTGGTGGATTCCTTAAGTGCAATCAAGTATGCGAAGGTAAAGGTGATCCGTGAAGCGGATGGCATGATCGCTGACTTTGAGACGGAGGGGGAATTCCCACGCTACGGAAACGACGATGACCGTGCAGATGATATCGCAGTATGGCTTTTGAAGACATTCCTGACCAAGATCAAGAAGCGTCATACGTACCGTGATTCAGAGGCTACGACTTCCATTCTTACGATTACTTCGAACGTGGTATATGGAAAAGCGACCGGAAGTATGCCGGATGGAAGAAAGGCCGGAGAGCCGCTGGCTCCGGGTGCAAATCCGAGCTACGGTGCAGAGCAGAACGGTCTGCTGGCGTCCCTGAATTCTGTCGCAAAGCTGCCGTATGAGTATGCTCTGGATGGAATTTCCAACACACAGACGATTAATCCGGGCGCACTTGGACATGATGAGGAAGAGCGCAAGAACAATCTGGTACGCGTACTGGACGGCTACTTTGATCAGGGCGCACATCATCTGAATGTCAATGTCTTCGGACGTGAGAAGCTGATTGACGCAATGGAGCATCCGGAGAAGGAAGAGTATGCGAACTTTACGATCCGTGTATCCGGCTATGCAGTGAAGTTTATTGATTTGACAAAGGAGCAGCAGCTCGATGTAATCTCCCGCACCTGTCACGAGCGGATGTAATAAAACAGTTCTGAGCAGCAGCACACAAGAGCAGGCGTGGGCAAAGGCATTTGCTCACGTCCGGGCTTGCACGCAGAACGTCCGGTGTCAGCAAGCGCTTCACAGAAAGGAAACACTATGACAACAGGAAAGATTCACTCACTGGAAAGCTTCGGCTCTGTAGACGGGCCTGGTGTACGCTATATTATTTTTGTACAGGGCTGTCGGATGCGCTGCCAGTTCTGCCACAATCCGGATACGTGGAAACTGGATGGTGGGACGGAATATACGGCGGATGCGCTGCTGGAAAAGGCACTGCGTTTTAAAACCTATTGGGGAACGGACGGCGGTATTACGGTCAGCGGCGGAGAGCCATTGCTGCAAATCGACTTTTTGCTGGAGCTTTTTCAAAAAGCAAAGCAGCAGGGGGTACACACCGTTATAGATACAGCAGGAAATCCTTTTACCAGAGAAGGTGAATTTTTCCGGAAATTTCAGGCGCTGATGGAGGTCACCGACCTTCTGCTCCTGGATCTGAAGGAAATCAATCCGGAACGTCATCGGAAGCTGACAGGTCAGGAAAATTCGAATATCCTTGATCTGGCACGCTATCTCTCCGAGATCGGGAAGCCGGTCTGGATCCGGCATGTGCTGGTACCCAAGCGAAGCGATTACGAAGAAGATCTGAATGCGCTGAGACGCTTTCTTGACACGCTGGACAATGTACAGCGCGTTGAGGTATTGCCATATCACACGCTGGGTGTGTTCAAATGGGAAAAGTTGGGAATCCCATA
>OLQV01002653.1_pt1 | contig 11506 bp, 9 predicted proteins | sample 1672371 | NCBI WGS metagenome assembly OLQV01 (sample SAMEA3136676, study PRJEB25190) | human gut metagenome
CATATTCTTCATGTTCTGTCGACATCATAGTAAAATGCTGCAGGCTATCACAATAGACATAACAATTCCTTCCTCGTTCTTTTGCCTTATATAAAGCTATATCTGCATTCTCAAATAACTGATCATAACTATATCCTGATATATTCTCTGGAAGATAACAAACACCTGCACTGCATGTAAACCTACAATCATTATCCTCAAAGCTTATATTTCTAATGTTCTGCATCAGTTGAACATTCTTCCTTACAAGTTCAATATTTGAAATATTTGCAATAAATATAACAAATTCGTCACCACCTGCTCTTACAAGCACACTGTTTTTATCACTAAATAATTTCTTTAACAGATCAGTTAAACTAAGTATGATTTTATCTCCAAACAAATGCCCATAATGATCATTCACTGCTTTAAAATAGTCGATATCTAATAAGATCATCCCGCACGCTTCAAATGGATTCTTACTATTTAAATACCTATTGATCAGCATCTTTCCATATATCTGATTATAAATACCTGTCAGAGAATCTTTCATTGCTTTTTCTTTAAGCATCTTCTCATGTTCTTTCTGTTCTGTAATATCCTTTGCGTTTCCTACCAGGATTGTCTTGCCTGTTGCTTCATCTACAAACTTTGTTAATTCTAATAATGTATGAGAGATTGTCCCATCTTTTTCAATCTCACGAATCTCGACTGGGTCTTCTTTCACTTCCATATATAACTGTTTTACTTTTTCTCGGTCATCTGGATGAATCTTACTCTTATGGTCGATGTACTCCATATAATCTGTTACTGTTCTCTTAATATGAAACTTATCATCATAAACTACAAGCTTATCTTCATCTACAATATATTCGAACAATTGAATCCGAAAATTCTTCAAAACTGTTGCCAATTTCTTCTGCTGATCTTCATTGACTTGTAATATCTCCATCTTGTATCTCTCCCATTTTATAGTCTGGTAATGACATTTTCTTTATAATAAAATATACAATGAATCCCATTGAAAGACAAGCTTATTTGTCTGCTTTTTTTCTTTAATTGACTTTTTCCCTCATTTCCATATAATAAAATATATTAAAAATATTCATGAAGGAAAACGTGATTTTAGATTCTAGGAGGTTTTTATGTTCGATCATTTAAACACTCGAATTCCTAAAAGAATCGAGCAAGAAAAAGAAAAAGTATCCGTTGTCTTGATCCCTCTGATCAAAAAAGACGGTAAATATCATATCCTGTTCGAGATCCGTTCAAATAATCTCTCACACCAGCCCGGAGAGATCTGTTTCCCAGGCGGCAAGAGAGAATCTCTGGAAACTTCCTTACAGACAGCCGTTCGTGAAACATGTGAAGAACTTCTGGTTTCTGAATCTGACATTCAAGTCTATGGTTCTTTAGATTATTTTCTTTCTCCTACTGGTATGCGTATTGATGTATATCTTGGAGAGTTAAGAAATTATAATGGGCAGTACAGTATTGATGAAGTTTCAGATATATTTATGGTGCCTTTAGAATTCTTTCAAAATACACTACCAAAACGATATTATAATAATGTACAAATGCAGCCAGAACATGATTTTCCATTTGACAAAATTCCTGGAGGCCGAAATTATCCTTGGGCAAAAGGTAAATATGAAGTATTGTTTTATGAATATGAAAATCACATAATCTGGGGTATCACAGCAAAAATATTATTCCATAATATAAAATTAATCCAGTAAGACATTTTGTTATCCTGTCTTACTGGATTATTATTTTTGATTGATTTTATTTCATTTCTTAAGATTGTATTTTTAAAGCTCTGATTGAATTCAATACACAAAGCATTGCTACTCCGGTATCCGCAAATACTGCCATCCACATATTAGCAAATCCAAGTAGTCCAAGTATCATGACAAGAGCTTTCACAACTAGTGCAAATACGACATTCTGCCATGCAATACGACTTGCTTTCTTGCCAATGGCAATCGCCTGTGGAATTGCTTCTACACTTGATGTCATAAATACAACATCAGCAGCTTCAATTGCTGCATCAGCTCCACTTCCCATAGCTGCTCCACAATCTGCTCCTGCAAGGACTGGAGCATCATTGATGCCATCTCCAACAAACATAACAGCTCCATGTTTTGTTCTCTGTTCCTGAAGTTTTAAAAGCTTTTCATCTGGTAAAAGTTTGGAGTAAACTTCATCAATTCCCGTTTCCTCTGCAATTGCATTTGCAGCTGATTCAGAATCTCCAGTCAGCATAACCGTGTGAAGTTTCTGTGCTTTTAAAGATGCAATTGCGGATTTTGCATCATCTTTTAGTGTATCAGCGATCACAACAGCTCCGATCAGCACTCCGTCTTTTGCCAGAAATACTTCTGTTCCATAAGATGTTGTTTCTTTATATTCTCCTGCAATGTGATACTGATTCATTAATTTTTTATTACCTGCTAAGACTTCAGATCCATCAAGTTTGATCACAGAACCATGTCCTGCAATTTCTTTTGCGCTTTCTGCTGTTTTATAAGATATATTTTCTTCTTTTGCAGCTTCCATAATACTCTTTGCGATTGGATGAGTTGAAGATTCTTCACAGGAAGCAGCCAAGGATAACAATTCATTTCTTGTAACATCTCCAAAAGTAACAACATCTTGTACCTTAAAGTTTCCTTTTGTGATCGTTCCTGTTTTATCCATAACCACAGAAGTAATATCTTTCAATGTTTCTAAAGCCGCTCCTCCTTTAAATAAGATACCGATCTTAGATCCTGCTCCAATTCCTGAGAAAAATGCAAGCGGTACACTTAAAACAAGTGCACATGGACAACTGATCACAAGAAATGTGAGTGCTGTATACACCCAGTGTGTCCAGTTACCTGTTATGATAGAAGGAATGATTGCTGTCGCCAATGCCATAAATACGACAAATGGTGTATATACACGGGAAAAACGTGTAATAAAGCGATCCATTTTCGGCTTGCTGGCTGCTGCATTTTCAACTGAATCCATGATTCTTGTAACCATAGATTCTTCCAACACTTTTTCAACTCTGATCTTGATAACTCCAGAAGTATTTAGACATCCAGAAGTTACTTCCGTTCCTTCAAAACCAGATATCGGCACTGGTTCTCCTGTTACAGGTGATGTATCAATCATTGTTTCACCATCGGTGATCACTCCGTCCAAAGGAATACGATCTCCCGGACGTACTAATAGAATATCTCCAATCTCTGCTTCTTCTGCATCGATCACTGAAACATCTCCGTGTTCATTCACAAGATTTACGACTTCAGGACGCATATCGATCACATCCATGATCTGTGAGCGGCTTCTCTCTACTGCTTTCTCTTCGAATAATTCTCCAATCCGGTAAAATAACATAACTCCTACCGCTTCGGCATACTCTCCAATACCGAACGCCCCGATCGTTGCGATACTCATCAAAAAGTTTTCGTCAAAAACTTGCCCTTTTGAAATGTTTCTTAACGCTGTCCATACGATTTTAATACCTAGGATTAAATATGCCAATAAAAAACATGCTGTACTGTATACTGGCTTAGACGATTCAAAGATTTTTCCAGCAATAAATAAAACAATTCCTATTCCAAGTTCCAAGTATTCTCTATTATCTTCAGAGTTATTTTTCGCTTCCTTTTGTGCACGTACTGTGTCCTCACGAATAACAACTTTAACATCTGGTTCAATGGATGTACAGATATCCTGAATCTGTGGAAGTAATGCCTTTGCATCATCAGACCATACACGTAACTGTTTCGTTGCAAATGTCAGGTTTACTGCCTCAACTCCTGGCAAATGTGAAATCTGTTCTTCCATTTTACCTGCACAATGTGCACAGCCAAGTTTCTCAACAATAAATACCGTTGCCTTTCCATTTCCCTGGCGTTTTGTTGCTGCAGCAATTGTCCCCTCGTCATCATCATCGTCATCACAACAGTCGCAATCACAGTGATCTTCGTCATGATGATGGTGATGTTCATGATCATGGTGATGTTGGTGATGGTGATGTTCATGACCTTCATGTTCACTTTCGCAACCGCATCCACAGTGCTCTTCATGAACTTCTTCATCTTTTCTTTTCTTAGAAGATTTCTTTAAAACTTCCGTTACAATAACGTCTGGTTCAATATCCGTACAAATCTTCTGGATCACTGGAAGAAGATCTTCACTGGAAGTTTCAACATACATCTTCTTCATTGGAAATGAGAGATTTACACTTTCAACTTCTGGAAGTTTCCCGATCTTTTCTTCCATCTTGCCAGCACAATGAGCACAACCAAGATTTTCAAACTCATATGTCCTCTTCATACATTCCCTTCCTTTCAAATACTGTCTTCAACAGATCAGAAACTAACGCCCCGTCTGCCGTATCAGCAATTGTATAATGTACTTCTTTCCCGATTCTTCGACTTGTGATAACACCCAACTGCTTTAATGAGCGCAGATGATGTGAAACAGCTGGCGGACTCATCTCAATCGCTTCAGCAATATTTCTGACACATACCTCGCGATGATATAAAAGATATAAAATACGAAGTCTTGTGCTGTCACTTAAAAGCCCAAATAAACTAGCCGTTTCTATTGCAAATTCTTCTGGCGGGAGAACATGTTTTAATTCTGTAACATCACATCCATGACCATGAATATCTATGGATTGAATGTTATATTTCTCCGTTTTATTCATAAAAATTCCTCCTTCGATTAAACGTTTGCTTAATTGTTTATGTCTTTAATATAATACAGATTTATAAGGAAATCAACTATTTTGAAAAAAATTTTCAACTATTTTTTCAAAACAGATTTTCTGAGAAATATGGTAGTTTTTCCTAACCAAGAAGCAAAAAAATATAGGATAATCAAGCGAATTATGATATACTAAAAATTACTTATACAAATTTATTCGATCAAAAAGATCAAATTTAGATAAAATAATCACAAAAACAAATCAGAAAAGGAAGTGTATCATGGAAGAGTTTAAGAATATCAAAATAGCCCTTTTAGGTTCTGGAACAGTAGGAACCGGAGTGTACAAACTGATCGAACGCCAGAAAGACGAATTACCTCATAAGATCGGTGCTAATCTTTCTGTAAGCAAAGTTCTAGTAAGAGATAAGAATAAAAAAAGAGAGGGTATTAATCCAGAACATCTGACTGATCAGTGGGAAGATATTATTACTGACGATGACATTCAGATCGTCGTAGAAGTCATGGGTGGAATCGAACCAGCTCGTACCTATATCACACAGGCCTTACAAGCAGGCAAGAATGTAGTCACAGCCAATAAAGATTTAATGGCTGTTCATGGTGGCGAATTATTGGATATCGCAACAGAGAATGGATGTGACTTATTATTTGAAGCATCTGTAGCCGGAGGAATTCCAATTATTCGTCCTTTAAAACAGTGTCTTGCTGGCAACTATATTTCAGAAGTCATGGGTATTGTAAATGGAACAACAAACTTTATCCTTACAAAAATGACTCATGAAGGAATGGAATTTGACGAAGCATTAGCTCTGGCAACAGAACTTGGTTATGCTGAAGCTGATCCAACAGCTGATATTGAAGGATATGACGCAGGACGTAAGATGGCGATCATGGCATCTATCGCATTCAACTCTCGCGTTACCTTTAATGATGTATACACAGAAGGTATTACTAACATTACAGCAAAAGATATCAAATATGCTGAAGCAATGGGATGCACGATCAAACTTCTTGGTGTAGCTAAGAATACAGATACTGGAATCGAAGTTCGTGTTCACCCAATGCTGATCCCTAGCGATCATCCATTAGCAACAGTTAATGACTCTTTCAATGCCGTATTCGTACATGGAGATGCCGTAGATGACACAATGTTCTACGGAAGAGGTGCTGGAGAACTTCCTACAGCAAGTGCTGTCATGGGAGATATCATTGATGTTGCACGCAATATCCAGTTTTACTGCAACGGAAGAATTCATTGTACATGCTACAAGAATCTTCCGATCAAGAAGATCACAGAAATTGAAAGTAAATATTTCATGAGACTTCTTGTAGATGACAAACCAGGTGTACTTGCTCAGATCGCATCTACATTAGGTAAGAACAATGTAAGTATTGCACAGGTCATTCAGAAAAATAAGATTGAAGATCAAGCTGAATTAGTTGTAATCACAGATCTCGTTCTTGAGCAGAATTTTGCAGATGCTTTAGTTGAGATTAAGGGAATGGATCATACTCGTGAAATTTCTACTGTGATTCGAGTATACTAAATTCTAATTTGATAGGCTTTCGTATATGTGACAAAAATAAGATAAGAATCAATATTTAAAATCTGCTAATCGTTGCCACCAGTTGTTTTAAATATTGATTCTTATCTTATTTTTGTCACATAAAACTGAAGTCTATCGAAACCACTATACAGTGTGTATGTTAAAGGGGATTGGCTGATAAGTTTTGTATTCGTTAACAGAAGATCAAAGAAATATCATCTGTCTTAAAAAATTCTACCAATGATAATGATGCAGCTGTCCTTCCATCTGGAATGCTTCAAATCCTTGATGTCTCAGCACTTCATAGGCTACAATTGCAACTGAATTGGACAGATTTAATGATCTGATATGTGGCAGCATTGGAATTCTGATTGAGGTTTCTTCATAGTCTAATAGAATCTCTTCTGGAATTCCTGCACTCTCTTTTCCGAACATGATGTATACATCTTCATCTTCTTCATATGCGGGTGCTGAATACACATGTTTAGCTTTTGTTGTTGCCATATAAATCTTTGGATTATCATTCTTTTCTAGGAAATCTTCAAAATTAATATATGTGCGGACATCTAATTTGTCCCAATAATCAAGACCTGCTCTCTTGATCATCTTTTCATTTAAACGGAAGCCAAGTGGCTCGATCAAGTGCAGGACTGCACCGCATGCCACGCAGGTTCTTCCGATATTTCCAGTGTTTGCCGGCATTTCCGGCTCATGTAATACTATATGAAGCATTATTAACTCTCCAATCTTTTAATTTCTATTATTCTCAGAATATATTTTGTATAACTCGTCCTGTCTAGGTGCTTCTAAGTTGGCTGCCTTTCCCTGGCGATAGATCACTTTATCTCTGGAATCTGTTGTATGACCAATAATCGTTGCTTTGATACCTGCCTGTTCCAATTCATTTACTAATGTTCTTCCATGATCTGTTGTGATCAGCATAGAACCACTTGAGATCAACTGGTACGGATTCAGATCGTATCTTTCACAAAATTCGATCGTATGCTGTCTTAATGGAATATCTTCAATACAAACTTCGACTCCGACACCAGATGCCTTAGATATCTCCCATAGTGCACCATATATGCCACCTTCTGTGATATCATGCATGCAAGATGCATATTTTCGTGCGATCAGTCCCTCTGGCACCACAGAAATATCATTCAAAAATGCTTTTGCATCTTCAATGAATGTATCAGAAAACCATTCTTTTAATTCATCTTCTTTTTCATTTGCAATGATCCCTGTTCCTTCCATTCCAAGATATTTTGTCACAACAATATCCTGACCTGGTTTTGCACCTCCCGATAAGATCAGTTCATCTTCTCTGACCTTTCCGATTCCTGTCACAGATAATACAGGCTGTGTTACCGCAGCTGTGATCTCTGTATGACCTCCAAGTACCATAATATTTAACTTTTCACATTCTGTATTGATCTGCTGCATCATCTTCTTAATCTGTACTTCTTTGATCATCGGAGGTAGAAGTGCTGTCACCATAAGACCGATCGTCTCTGCTCCTGCAGATACAAGATCATTGGCAGTTACATGAACTGCTAGATTCCCAATCTCTTTCACCGCTCCTGTGATCGGATCTGTTGATGTAACAAAAACTTCTCCTTCCTGAAGTTTTAATGCTGCACAATCTTCTCCGATCCCTGGTCCGACAAGAACTTCTTCTCTTCTTGTATGCAATTGTTCAAATACTACTTTCTGCAATGCAGATTCTGATAATTTTCCTATCTTCATATTTAGTTTCCTGTACTTTCTCCAGATTTTGCAGTAGAAGATTTTTTCGTTGTTGTTTTCTGTGCTGTCGTTGATTTTGCAGCAGTTGTCGTTTCACTCTTTGAATCGTTCTTCTTATCTTTCTTGTCTTTTTTCTCTTCTTTTACCTCTGCTTTTTTTGTTCCAACACGATACACTGTTGGTGTTGACATATATGTGGATGTATTGAACACTTTCTTTGATACCTGTTTTCCATTGACCTTTACAATCTTCCATAATCTTGCACTGTATCCTGTATGTCCATAACTTTGCACAACCTTCTGTCCTGCTGGAAGTGTCGCATCTTCTACTGTACTTTCTGTACTTTCTTTGATATTCGTTGTCTCAGATAAAAATTCAACTGTACGCTTTGGATCTTTCTTCTTTCCATATATTGTGAATGTGATCGTTGATCCATTAGCTTTACCTTCAATATAAATTGGTGTATCAAATGTATTCTTGAATTTCATATCTTTATGTGTTCCTGCGATCGCAGCATCTGCTGATCTTGGTACATAATGAACAGTCATGGAATGTGGAAATCTCTCTACGATCTTTAATTCTGCACGGATTACCGCATTATATAATGTTGTGGAAACCTGACAGATTCCACCACCATATGTCTGAACTGTCTGTCCATTCTCGTAAGAACCAGCAAGTGCATATCCATTTTCTTTTGTAAATGGTGATACAGTCTTATATACAGATAATGTTTCTCCAGGATACACCATGCTTCCGTTAATCTTTGATGCACCATTCGCAACATTCACTTTACGTCCATATGGAGAACCTCCATATTCTGTTGTGTACGTGCCTAATACATCTTTGATCTGTGCCATATCTTTTGATGTGTATTTTGCTTTTTGCTTAACAACATCTAATTTGGCTTTTGATTTACCAGATTCTACAGATTTCTTAAAATTTGCAAATGTTTCATCCATATTCATTGTATAGCCTGTCTTTTCTTTCACTACGACAAACTTTCCATTCTTACGTTTAACACTCGCATTTCTTGGCTCTGTGATAATCTTTTTTGTTGCCTTCTTGACATTCTTCTTAAACTTGGCTTTGTCATATTGACGATATACTCTAAGTTTATGTTCTTTTTTCTTGGCATCTGAGTACTGCTCAAAGATTGTTCCTGTTCTTCCAAGTGCATATGCCTCTTCCACTGTCTTATCGGCATCTGCCATAGCTCCTAATGATTCGATTTTCACATCTGTCTTCTCCTCGTCTACATATAACGTAATATTCTCTTTGTGAATCTCTTTCATATGGGATTCAATTAATTTCTTTGCCTCAGCTTTCGTCATTCCTCCAACAGAAATTCCATCGCATGTAACACCATTTAAGATTTTTCCATCTTTTACTGCACTGTTTACCTTATGATTCATATAGAAAAATCCGCCCGCTGCCAAAATAACGATCACAGCAATTGCAATAATTATCTTTTTTTTCATTATGTCTTACTTCCTCTCAAAAATTCTACAATTACATCATCAGGTATCCGGCTACCATTGTTCCAACCATAACGATGATCAGAAGAATCGCAACTACAGATACAAAAAATCTTTTCTTCTTCATTTCTTCATCACTCCATAATTAAATATAATATGATCAATCTTCTTTGATGCTTCTCTTTGTGTCATCTGATCAACATCAATCTTCTCCCTTATCGCATGATATGCTATCAACTGCGCTAAATATTTCTTTTGTTTTGCTGTGGCAGGTCGTTCTTTCTTGACCTTGTATTGAAGCTGTCTTGGCATAAATATATCTTTCTCTTCTGGAAATTCTTTCTTCATCTGCTCAAATACAACTGCCGTTGCCAGTGCATCATCATAAGCCCTGTGTGCTGCCTGATTCACATAATGGTAATGTGCACACAGTGTTTCCAGTTTCTTGTTCTCAAGCTCACCTAACAGTTTTCTGGCCACTTTCAGCGTGTCAACTCCCTCTCTCTCAAAGTTATGCTTAAATGAAGCTGCTGCCTTCTTCATAAATTTGTAATCAAACATTACATTATGACCAAGAACCGGAAAATTCCTGCTAAATTCCAAAAATCCCTCAACACCTTCTTTCAGTGAAATTCCTTTCTTCAGCATATCCCTGTCGATTCCTGTTAAATTGATAATAAAATCACTGACCTCGATCTCTGGATGAATGATACAGTTATATTTTCCACTGATCTTCCCATCTCTGATCTTAACAGCCCCTATTTCAATGATCTGATCTCTCTCCAATGACAAACCAGTGGTCTCAAGATCAAATGCAACATAATCCTTCATTCGTAGTTACCTCTGAGAATATTTATACAATATTTCTGTTCAATATTATATATTTAGTTTTCATGCTATTTCCTTATTATACACAAATCAACTTTTAGCCTCAACCCTGTTTTTTACTATATTTTTGTCCTTTTTTATGATACGATGATTTTAAATATTAAAATAAAGGAGGACAGCAAGATGATTCAACTGATCGTTTCTGATCTTGACGGAACACTGCTTAACAGTGACCATCAAATAACCAAACGCACAATCCGTGCGATCAAACAACTTCAAAGAAAGGGTGTTCTTCTTTTGATCAACACGGAGATGAATTATTTTGACACCCAGCAGATTCTTGAAACATACGATCTTCAATGTGATATCGCTTGTTTCGGAGGTTCCTGTATCTTTGATTCCTATGGAAAACAATTGCATGCTTCTTACATTCCTTCTGAGCGAATTCCAGAAATGCTTCGTATCTTTGGATCTTGCCGCACATTTTATGAAATCCACAGTGCGAATGGATTATGTATTCTTGGTTCCAAGACTGGATATAAAAATTATCTTAAAAATGAAGTGATTCCTTCTATTAAAAAAGAATTTCCTTCTTTGAAGATTGAATCTGATACTTATATTCAAAATCGTATCATTCATGCACATTTTTATGATAACAGCAGACTTCTTCTTGATGAAAATCCTCAGATCATTAAGATCTCCACACAATCACCAGATGTTGAGAAATTGAACATCCTTACAAATACTCTTCACACTCAGGTTCCTGACTTTGCAGTATCATCCCATAGCCCATATCGTCTGGATGTCACTGCAGTCAATGCTTTAAAAGGTGCTGCAGTCAATTTCTATACATCTCTTTATGATATTTCTCTTAGAAATACCATGATCATTGGCTACAGTGAAAATGACTATTCCATGCTTGGACTACCTTATATAGAAAGCATTGCAATGGGAAATTCTGCTGATATCATCAAAGATATCTGTCTCCATCACACTGCAAGCAATGATGATGATGGTGCTGCGATCGTATTCGAGCAGGTTCTTTCACAGCAGTAATTTTATCTCTCATTTATATTTTACAAAATTTAAATGTTATATAAGTTCTAGTTATGATACTATAAAACCATACAAAATTTTTACCCAATATTAGGAGGCTATCACATGATTAAATTAATTTCATCCGATATGGATGGTACTCTTCTT
>OLQV01002655.1_pt1 | contig 11489 bp, 8 predicted proteins | sample 1672371 | NCBI WGS metagenome assembly OLQV01 (sample SAMEA3136676, study PRJEB25190) | human gut metagenome
CAGACGCTGACCCGCGCGGGCGTGGACATCGTCGAGGTCGGCTTCCTGCGCAATGTGGACGGCTACGACCCCGACGTCACCGTCTGCAACACCATCGAGGAGCTGAACCGCCTGCTGCCGCCGGAATCCCAGCGCGGCCACACCATCTACTCCGGCATGGCCATGCGCTCCAACTACGACATCTCGAAGCTCTCCCCCTATGACGGCCACGGCATCGAGGTCATCCGCATCACCGCCCATGACTACGACATCCGCGACGGCATGGACTTTGCCCGCGAGGTCAAGGCCCGGGGCTACAAGCTGTCCATCAACCCCATCAACATTATGGGCTACGCCGACAAGGACCTGCTGTGGATCTTTGACCAGGTCAACGCCATCCACCCGTGGCAGTTCTCCATTGTGGATACTTTCGGCAGCATGCGCCGCCGGGATTTAGAGCGCATCGTCAGCCTCGCTGACCATAACCTCGCCCCGGACATCCGCTTAGGCCTCCATCTGCATGAAAATATGGCATTAAGCTTCTGCCTGGCGCAGGAGTTTCTCGATAAGCCGCTGCTGCGGGACAAGACCGTGGACGGCAGCCTGAACGGCATGGGCCGCACCCCCGGCAACCTGCCCATCGAGCTGGTGGCCGATTACTGCAACGAAAACCTCAACACCCACTACGATCTGGATGAGATCATGGACGCCATCCAGGACCACATTGCCCCCATCAAGGGCGAAAGCGCCTGGGGCTATTCCCCGGCCTACTTCCTGTCCGCCCGGTTCAATCTGCACCGCAATTACGCCGAGCATTACCTCCACAAGGGCGACCTGACCAACCGGGACATCAACCACCTGCTGGCGGCCATCGACCCCGGCAAAAAGACCGCCTTCGACGCTGCCTACGCGGACAAGCTCTACACCGAGTACAAGAACCGCCGCATCGACGACGAAGCTGCCCTCGCCGCCCTGCACACTGCCTTTGCGGGCAAGCGGGTGCTGATCCTGGCCCCCGGTGCCACCCTGGCTGCCGAGGAAGGCCGCGCCGCTGTGGCGGCCGCCGATGCCGACGTAACCATTTCGGCCAACTTTGTGCCGGACTTTGTAAAGCCGGACTATGCGTTTTTCACCAACGCCAAGCGGTTTGACGAAAGCGCCGCCTACCCCTGCCCGCTGATTCTGACCAGCAACCTGCGCGCTGCTGCCGATGCCACCGTCGTCAACTACGACCGGCTTTCCGGCACCGATGCCCAGGGCGGCAACAGTGTGCTGATGCTGCTGCGGCTGCTGCGCCTGTGCAATGCAGCTGAAGTGTTGCTGGCGGGCGCCGACGGCTACCGTCCCGGCACCGCCGCCTACGCGGACACGGGCCTGCACACCCACACGGGGCGCGGCGCCGCCTACAACGCTCAGCTGGCCGGGGCCATCCGCGCCGCCGGGCTGCCGGTGCGCTTCATCACCCCCAGCGAATACGAAAGGGCGTAATTTATGATCCGTTTACTGGTGCTGGACGTGGACGGCACACTGACTGACGGCGGCATTTACTACGATTCCACCGGCAACGAGCTGAAAAAGTTCGGCGTGAAAGACGGCGCCGGGCTGGTGCTGGCCCGTACCGCAGGCATCCGCGTGATGATCTGCACCGGGCGCGAGTGCGAAGCCGTCCGCCGCCGCGCTGCCGACCTGAAGATCACCGATATTTACCAGAACGTCCCCCACAAGGCGGACTTTTTGCAGAAATTTTTTGCCGAAAACGGCTATGCCCGCGAGGAGATCGCCTACTGCGGCGACGACCTGAACGACCTGGCTGCCATGGCGCTGTGCGGCTTTGTGGCCTGCCCGGCGGATGCCGCGCCCGAAGTAAAGTCCCGCGCCGACTACCAGTGTCCCCAGCGCGGCGGCGAAGGTGCCGTTCGCGGTGCGGTCGAGCACATCCTGCGCACCGACGGCCGCTGGCACGATGCCGTTAAAGCGGCGTTTCACGTAGACGTGTAATTTCGGCCACCCTTTAAATGGCCCCCTTGTGCAAAGGGAGGCTCTCTCATCTCTACGATCCGGAGGCCCCCATGCCCCAACCCAACACCAAAACCAAATACCGCCCGCTCCCGGCCGCGCTCCTTACGCTGGTGGTCCTGCTGGCATCTACCCTGCTCATCTGGCTGGCCGTCGTGCGCCCCCAGCTGGGCAAGGGCCGTACCGAGACCCTTTGCGATAACTTCGACCGCTCGGAGCTGCTGGCAGACGGCGACACCGCCGCCCAGGTCTTTACCTACGACAAGGCGCTCTACACCATCGGGCTGGAGTTCTACCTGCCCGGCGCCCAGCCGCAGGGTGAGCTGGAAGTGGTCCTGTCCGACGCCGACACCGGCGAGGAACTGGCCCGCTCCACCGGCGTGATGCAAAACATCATCCCGGACCAGTACACCACCCTGGGGCTGGATCCCGTCGTGCCCGCCCAGGAGGGCCGCCGCTACCGGCTGTCCGTCACGGCGCACTATACCTCGGATGCAGTCCTTGCCATCGGCCACAGCAACGGCGTCGCCCTCTGGAAAGAGCAGATGACCCTGAACGGCGAGCCGGTGGACGGCACTTTAGCCATGCAGGTGACCTACCAGCGCATGGGCGGCTACCTGACGCGGTTCTTTTTGCTGGCGGGCGGCGCGGCCGCGCTGCTGGCGGCCTTTGCCGTGTATGCCTGCCTCAGCCGCAAAGTATCGCTGCACCGCCTTGTTTTTGTACTGGTGCTGGGCTTTGGCCTCATCTACTCGGTCATTCTGCCGCCCTACGCCGCACCGGATGAAAAATACCACATCAACCAAAGCTTTACCTTAGCCACCAAGTGGGCCAATATGATCTCCCACGATGACTGGCAGATGGGCAAGGTGCCCACCACCACCAGTTTCCGCCGGGAGACCGACACCGACGAGCTTTTGCAGGACGAAAATACCACCGTCTTCACCTGGCAGGAGTTCACCGACACGCTGTTCACCACCACCGACGCCCCCTACACCAGTCATCAGGAATACCACGAGCTGCAGACTGACCAGAACCCGCTGTTGTATCTGGCCAGCGGCGGTGCGGTGTTCCTTGCGTATCTTTTGCACTTGGGCTTTACCCCGGCGCTGGCGCTGGGGCGACTGGCAAACCTTATCGTGTTTGCGTTGCTGGCGGCCTTCGCCGTCAAGGCCGCGCCCTGCGGCAAGCGCATCTTTACTGCGGCGGCCCTGCTGCCCATGACGCTGCACCTCGCCGCCAGCTTCAGCCGCGACGCTGTGCTGCTGGGGCTGTGCTTCGGCTTTACGGCCTTATTGCTGGATGCCGTCTACGGCCAGCCCACGCCGAAACGCATGGCCGCACTGGCCGTCGCCGGCATTTTGCTGGCCCCGGGCAAGATGGTCTATCTGCCCCTGGCCGCGCTGTTTGTGCTGGTCCCCGCCGCCGCGCTGGGCCACCACGCCAAAGCGAAAAAGCTGGGCTACCTGGCCGCCTGCCTGGCGCTGGCGCTGGTGTTGAACACCGGCACCCTCACCGGTGCCCTCGGCTCCCCCGCCGCTGACAACGCGGCAGCTGCCACCGAGGAACCCACCGACGACGCCCGCAGCGCCAAAAACGCCCCGGCTGAGCCGGACGCCGCCTACGAGGAAACCATCTGCGCCGACAATACGATGGAAAACTACGTGCGGCGGTTATACTATTACACAGCGGACACCCGCGACCCCGCCCAGAGCGAGGTGGGCTTCTGGGTGCAGGCCCTCGCTGAGGGGGACGTCACCCCCGCCGTGCTGGGCCAGAGCTTCATTTTCACCACCGACAAAGCCAACAGCTACACCGATGCGCAGGCTTTCTACACCATGGCCTCCTACGCCCTGCTGGGCACCGATGTCACCACCGGCAACGCCGACGCCTACCTGCCTTATTTTGCCGAGGGCGGTGCCATGCAAGCCTACAAGCAGCTGTTTAACCTGCCCACCTGCGTGGAGCGGTTTGCCGCGCTGGGGCTGGACGTAGGCACCATGGACGACCGCATCCCGCTGGACCGCGAGACCGTAGCCGCCGAGGTGGAAGCCACCCGCGCCACCCGCGCCACCCAAAGTGTGACCGATGCTGCCGACGAAGCCACCTACACCCCCGGCTACATCCTGCACCACCTGCCTGCCACCGCCCTGCTGTTTGTGCGCAGCATCGTGCAAAACGGCGACCATTACCTGCGCACGCTGGTAGGTGGCAGCCTAAGCTACTACACACTGGATCTGGCCTGGTTCTGGGTGGTGGCGCTCTACCTGCTGCTGGCCTACGCGGCGCTGCCCGCCCAAAACGGCAAGCTGCCTACGGGCAGGCTGCGGGGCTTTGGCGCGGCGGCGGCCGTCCTGAGCTGCCTGCTGGCCGTGGCTGGCTGCCTGCTGTGGACCCCCACCCATTACGAGACCCTGTACGGCCTGCAGGGGCGGTATTTCCTGCCCGTGCTGCCCGCCCTGCTGCTGACCTGCCTGCCCCGCCGCCTGGCCGCCGTGCCGGACGAAGCCTCCGCCCAAGCCCGCCTGACCGGCGCGCTGGCGCTGGTACAGTGGGGCGTCATCCTCAACATTATGCTGGCGGTCATCGCCCGCTGACACCTGCTTATGACTTTCTGCTTTTTCACAACCCAATATCTGCCCACTCCCGGCGGGGTCGAGCGGTACACCTGGAACCTGGCGCGCCGATGCCTGGCTGCCGGGCACCGGGCGCTGGTGGTCACCAGCAGCCTGCCCGGTCTGCCCGCGCGGGAAACGGACGCCGATGGCATCGAGATCTGGCGCTTGCCCGCCTGGCCGGTGATGAATGGCCGGTTTCCGGTCCTTAAGCCCCACCCGCCCGCAGCGGACCTGTGGGCGCAGGGCATCGACTTTGCCGTCATCCAGACCCGCATGTACACCCAAAGCGTCTGGGCCGCGCGGCAGTGCAAGCGCCGGGGCATCCCCGCGCTGGTGCTGGACCACTCCACCGGCTATATGATGCACGGCGGCGCGGCGGGCCTTGCGGGCAAAATGTACGAGCACCTGGCCTGCAACATTATCAAAGCCTGCGGGTTCCCCTTCTACGGCGTCTCCGGCGATGTCTGCAGCTGGCTGCGCACCTTCGGCATCACCGCCGCTGGCCGCCTGCCCAACGCCGTGGACCCGGCAGAACTAGCCCAACTGGCCAGCGACCACCCCCGCGACTTCCGGGCAGAATTCGATCTCGCCCCCGCCACCCCCATCATAGCCTTTGTGGGGCGGCTCATCCCCGAAAAAGGCGCGGCCAAGCTGGCCGAAGCCGTACAGCAGCTAAACCAAAACGGCACGTCCTGCGCCCTTTTCATCGCCGGCACCGGCCCCGAGGAAAACGCCCTGCGCCAGCTCGGTGCCCCCATCTACGCGCTGGGTGCCCTGCCCCACCCGCAGATCGTCCAGCTGTTAACGCAAGCCAGTTGCTATTGCCTGCCGACGGAGTACGCCGAGGGCTTCCCCACCACGTTATTAGAAGCCGCCGCCTGCCGCTGCCCCATCGTCACCACCCACACGGCGGGCACCGGCGAGCTGCTGCCCGATGGGACCTACGCTGCCTACTTGGAAAGCACCGCCCCTGCCGCGCTGGCTGCGGCCCTGCAGGCGGTCCTGGCAGATCCCGACGCCGCCCGCACCCGGGCCGACGCCGCTTACACCAATCTGTGCGCCCACTTTACATGGCAGGCCGTCTTTGCTACAATGGAGAAAACCGCGGCCCAAGCAGCCAAAAGGAGCTAAGATGTCTAAATTACTCATCGTCATCCCCGCTTATAATGAGGAAGAAAGCATCGTTTCCGTGGTCGAGGAGCTGACCACCCACTACCCCCAGTACGATTATGTCGTTGTCAACGATGGCAGCCGCGACAAGACTGCCGCCGTCTGCCGCGCCCACGGCTATCGGCTCATCGATCTGCCGGTCAACCTGGGGCTGGCGGGCGCGTTCCAGACCGGCCTGCGCTATGCGGCCGAGAACGACTACGACTGCGCCATGCAGCTGGACGCCGACGGCCAGCATAAGCCGGAGTTCATTGCCCCCATGCTGGAGGCGCTGGAGGAGGGCAACGACATCGTCATCGGCAGCCGGTTCCTGACCGTGAAAAAACCCAAGACCCTGCGCATGCTGGGCAGCTACATCATCAGCTGGTCCATCCGGCTCACCACCGGCCGCGCCATCTGCGACCCCACCAGCGGCATGCGGATGTTCAACCGCCGCCTGATGCAGGAGTTTGCCCAAAACCTGAACTACGGTCCCGAGCCGGACACCATCAGCTACCTGATCAAAAACGGTGCCAAAGTCAAGGAAGTGCAGGTGGAAATGGGCGAGCGCACCGCCGGCCAAAGCTACCTGACGTTCTGGCGCAGCGTGCAGTATATGGTCAAAATGTCCATCTCCATCTTGCTGATCCAGTGGTTCCGCAAGCGCGACACCGCGACCCCGTATCCCGAAAGGAGCCTGTAAAAATGTTCGACCAAACGCTTATCCGCATCTGCCTGATCTTCGGCAGCCTGGTCACAGCGTGGTACATCCTGCGCCGCGTGCGCCAGGCAAAAGTCCAGATCGAGGATACGATCTTCTGGCTGCTGTTCAGCGCCGCTTTGCTGATTTTGGCCATCTTCCCCGGCATCGCCTACTGGGCCGCCAACCTGCTGGGCTTCATGAGCCCCATCAACTTTGTATATGTGGTCATCATCTTTTTGCTGCTGGCCAAGCAGTTCTTCATGTCCATCCGCCTCAGCCAGCTGGACAGCAAAGTCCGCATCCTGACCGAGCAGGTCGCCCTCAACGAGGAAAAAGTCGAGCGGGAAAAATTAGATTTGTAATACAACCGCATCTATGCTATAATGTATTATTAGACAACACGAAGAAAGAAGGTTTCAGCCATGGCTTATACCCCGAAACTGACCTATAAAGGCCGCCCGCTGGTGCGCTGCGGCAACGATATCTACTACGGCTCGATGAGCGATCCCTACGTAGTGTACCTGCAGGTGCTCAGCACCATCAAAGAGAACGGCGTCGACGTAGCCGATAAGGTCCACATCGTCCTGCTTTCCACAGACGACACCAAGCCCCTGCCGGAGCGCATCGTCCGTCAGGCCAACAAGGTGGGCCTGTACAACGCCCTGTCCTTCGGTGACATCATGCTGCAGGGCGCACTGCAGAAAAAGTAATTTTTCACCATACCAACAACAAAAGAGCCTGTCTCCTTCCCCGAGACAGGCTCTTTTCTTATCCTGTAACAGCTCAGTAGATCGGCCAGCCGTGCAGATACTGCCAGGTATACACCACGCTCACCATCACCTGCACCGCCAGCACCCCGCAGGTCAGCCGGGGGCGGTCCTGCAGCAGCAACGCCAGTGCCACCGGCAGGCAGAACAGCCCCACTGCGTACCGCGGGGCGCTCAACAGCCAGGTCGCGCCCATCGTCACGGCCAGGTAGGCCAGGCCAAACCCCAGCCAGGCCGCAGGCAGCCGCCGCACAGAAGCCGCCAGCAGCCCCAGCGCTAACAGGATGCAGAGTATCGCCGCCAGGCAGATGCCCACCGCCGCCTTGCGGTTATCCTCCCACCAGCTGGCCATATAATCCAAATGGTAGCGCACAGTATTGGTAAACAGGCCCAGTTTTTGGCCCCAGTGCTCCCACTGGTATACGCTGTACTGGTTCCAGCGGCCATACACAGCCTGGTTCAGCCCAAAGTACAGCCCCAGCCCCGCCGCCGGGGCCAGCATAGCCGGGATACTTGCCAGCGCGGGCCGCTTTCCCCGGCGCCATGCGGCCGCCAGTTCCAGCGCCGCCAGCCCCAGCAGCAGTCCGCCGGGGGCGCGGCACAACCCGGCCAGCACACCCAGCACCGCACAGCGGCCCCACTGCCGCTGATCCCACGCCAGCACGTAGCGCACAGTCACCAGCAAAAACAGGCTTTCGGTCATCGGCGCGGCAAAAAAGAATGCAGCCGGGGTCAAAAACAGGAATTTTACCGCGCGCAAGGCTGCCTCCCGCTCGTAATCGAGCGCGGCAAGTTCATACATCAGAATCGCGGCGGCAATCGCGCAAAACGAGGAAACAAGCATTGCGGACACAAATGAATTCCCCGTGAGAAAATTCAGCGCCCGGATGCAGATGGGGTAAAGTGGGAAAAAAACGATGTGAAACCGCGGATCACCTTCGGTTACATACCAGTTTTCGGCAATGCCCAGATAACTTGGGGAATCGCTTTTCAGCCAGCACGCGCGCAGCGTATCCCAAATGCCGCCCTCATAAACGCCGCCCGCCGCGTGGAATGCATACCCCACGGCAAAAAGGAAGAGGCGCGTAATGAGCATAAAGAGCACAATGCGCTCCCATGGGTGCCGCTTATCCCGCCGGAGGCTGCGCCGCCCAAGCCGGGCATCCGGCGAAGGGAGCGGCTCCGCGGTGAAGAAGCAGAGCGCGTGATCCACGCCGCGCAGCAGGCAAAGCGCAAACAGCAGACAGGATAGCCCCGCTGCGGCAAGCCCCGCAAGAGAGCCTGCGCGCGTGAGCGCATACCACCCAAACGCCGCTGCAGTAAGGGCTGCGGCACAAACATAAATCCGCCTTTGAAGCTTGTTTTCTTTCCACCAATTCATAACAAATCCATTATAGCACGCGGCGCGACAGGGAACAACTGCGCCGCAGCGTTTGCGGATTGTTTACAATTTTCGCTTGCACAGCCCGGCTCGGCGCGCCGGAAAGCGCTACGTTAAATGTATACAAGTATATATCCCGCGCATCCCTTGAAATCCGAATTTCCTTGCGATAAGATGAACTTGCCGCAATGCGGCGCTTCCGTTTATGTATTCAATTAAAAAATCAGAAGGAGCAAAAAACCATGATCGAGTTGACCTCCCACGGCGTGTATCTCGTGGACGGCAAGCCGCAGGAAGGCGCGCCGATGAGCATGAGCCCCGACGCGGCGCGCGAAAGCACCATCGCGTATTCCATCCTCCGCGCGCACGATGTATCCGACGACCCCAAGAAGATGCGCATCAAGTTCGATTGCCTTGTTTCGCACGACATCACCTACGTCGGCATCATCCAGACCGCGCGCGCAAGCGGCCTCAAGGAGTTCCCGCTTCCCTATGCCATGACCAATTGCCACAACAGCCTTTGCGCCGTCGGCGGCACGATCAACGAGGATGACCATGTGTTTGGCCTTTCTGCCGCAAAGAAGTACGGCGGCATTTATGTGCCGGCAAACCAGAGCGTCATCCACAGCTATGCTCGCGAGGCGCTCACTGCCTGCGGCAACATGATCCTTGGCTCCGACAGCCACACCCGCTATGGCGCGCTTGGCACCATGGGCGTTGGCGAAGGCGGCCCGGAGCTTGTGAAGCAGCTTCTCAAGAACACCTACGATGTGCCTGCCCCTGAAGTTGTGCTCGTGTACCTCACCGGCGCACCGAAGAAGGGCATCGGCCCGCACGATGTCGCGCTCGCGCTTGTTGCAGCGACATTTGACAGCGGCTTTGTGAAGAACAAAGTGCTTGAGTTTGTGGGCCCCGGCGTTGCGAACCTGCCCGTCGAATTCCGCAACGGCATCGACGTCATGACCACCGAGACCACCTGCCTCTCCTCCATCTGGGAGACGGACGATCAGGTCAAGCATTATTATGACGTATACGGCCGGCCTGAGGCGTTTAAGGCCCTCAAGCCCGGCAACGTCGCTTACTATGACAGCATGATCCACATCGAGCTTGACAAGATGGAATCCATGATCGCGCTGCCGTTCCATCCCTCCAAAGCGCACACGATCCACGAGTTCCAAAAGAACGCGAAAGCACTTCTTGCGGAAGTCGAAGCTGAAGCCGCAAAGAAGTTCCCGAAAGCCAAGACCGACCTCGCCAGCAAAGTGCAGCCGGATGGCTCCGTACTTGCAGATCAGGGCGTCATCGCCGGCTGTGCGGGCGGCACCTATGATAATATCATGGAAGCTGCGGCCATCCTCAAGGGCGGCGACGTGGGCGACGGCTATTTCGGCCTTTCCGTGTACCCGATGAGCGTCCCCGTGAGCCTGGAACTCACCCGCGTAGGCGCTTCCGCCGAGCTTCTTGAGGCGGGCGCTATCATCAAGCCCAGCTTCTGCGGCCCGTGCTTCGGCGCAGGCGATGTGCCCTCCAACAACGGTCTTTCCCTCCGCCACACCACCCGTAACTTCCCGAACCGCGAAGGTTCCAAGCCCGGCGAAGGCCAGATCGCAACCGTTGCGCTTATGGACGCCCGTTCCATTGCGGCTACTGCGCGCAACCACGGTGTGATTACCGCGGCAACGGATGTGGACTATGATATGCCGGAGATCGATTATCACTTCGACAAATCCGTTTATGAGCGCCGCTGCTATAACGGCTACGGCAAAGCAGATCCCTCCGTTGAACTGCGCCTTGGGCCCAACATCACGGATTGGCCGAAGATGTATGCCCTGAATGAGAACCTGCTCGTAAAGCTTGCGGCTGTCATCAATGATCCTGTGACCACCACGGACGAGCTGATTCCCTCCGGCGAAACAAGCTCCTACCGCTCCAACCCGCTGCGCCTCTCCGAGTTTGCGCTTTCCCGCCGCGTGCCGGAATACGTCGGCCGCAGCAAAGCTGCACAGGCGCTTGAGAATGCGCGCATCGCAGGCGAAAAGCCCGCGGAACTGATGGATGCACTCGCCAAGGTCGGCAATGCGGAAGAACTCATCAGCACCACGAGCACCGGCTCCGCCATCTTTGCCAACAAGCCAGGCGATGGCTCCGCACGTGAGCAGGCCGCTTCCTGCCAGAAGGTGCTCGGCGGCTATGCCAACTTCTGCTATGAGTACGCCACCAAGCGCTACCGCAGCAACTGCATCAACTGGGGCATCCTTCCCTTCACCCTTGCGGAAGGCACCAAGTTCGATTATGAAGACGGCGATATGGTGTTCGTACCCGGCATCCGCAAGGCAGTTGAAACCGGCACCGAAACCATTCCTGCGAAGGTCATCCGCAAGTGTGGCTGCGTGGAGGATATCACCCTTTACATCAAAGGCCTCACTGCCGACGAAAAGCAGATCCTGCTCGACGGCTGTCTGATGAACTATTATGCTGCACAGCTGAACAAATAACCGCAGCCAAGCGGCCACGAAATGAAAACGGATCCCACCCGGCATTTGACTGGGTGGGATCCGTTCATTTTGCAGTGGAATTTAATCGAAGAATTTCCCTTTGTAGAAATTCTCGTTTCCGAGCTTCTTTGCGGTCAGCCGAAAAATCACATTGCCATCCGGGCATACAATGTCCTTGCTGTATTTGCTGGTTCCGCCAATGTTTTCCAAATCTCCGCCACTTCTTACGGCCTCCATGATCGGGAACATCAGCATCATTGTTTTGGAGCAAATCCCCTGCCCAGCAGCATTCACCGGGCAACCATACGTGCAGGTATAAATATCGCCGATTTCCTCACCATTTCTGCAATACCGCTCTGTGTGGTCACCGCGGAGAAATCC
>OLQV01002661.1_pt1 | contig 11464 bp, 14 predicted proteins | sample 1672371 | NCBI WGS metagenome assembly OLQV01 (sample SAMEA3136676, study PRJEB25190) | human gut metagenome
CCAACCGCGTGTGCTACGACATAACGTCTAAGCCGCCTGCCACGATTGAGTGGGAGTGACCCTAGGCTAATTTTGCAAAGCCACCTGCAATGATTCACCATGGCTCATAAAGTTCCATTGAGGGCCATAGCGAATCAAGCCACCTGCAAAACATGAGAATGATTCCACCCCGGAAGCGTAAGTTTCCGGGGTATTTTTATACTTTGAGCAGGTATTTTGATTCGTTGTCATTCTATGGATTCGACATTCGTCATACCCTATGGCGACCATGCGACGGCATGACGAAAAAGCGACAATTGCCAAACCACCTGCGACGAGTGTTTTGGCGATTGTCGCGCTGTTTGAGGGCGATTCGAATCAATCGCGAATCACTGGGCCCTTTTCGGTGGTATTTGATTAAAACACCAGGTAAAATTGAGGGAATTACAAACTGAAAACGAGCTCATTTCAGCCTCGAAATGCCCTTGCAACAATGGGAAATGGCAGCTTTAGCCACTTGAAGTGCCCCGACTCGAGTGGCGAGCGCGAGTTCGCCGAGGAGCTGGAGGCGCACAGCGAGGTCGTCGTCTACGCGAAGTTGCCTAGGTCCTTCAAGATACCGACGCCGGTGGGCAACTACGCACCCGACCGGGCCATTGCCTTCAAGGAGGGGGCGGTGAGGCGCGTCTACTTCGTGGCGGAAACCAAAGGTGCGGTCGAGGAGCTCGACCTGCGCGGCGTCGAGAACGCGAAGATATCCTGCGCGCACAAGCTGTTCAACAAGATAAACAACAGCGACGTGCGCTACGACAGCGTCGACAGCTACAAGAAGATGCTGCGGATTATCGGCGGGTTGGAATAGCAATCATCAAAGGAGGAACCATGACTGTTAATTCATATTTGCAGGGCAGAGCAAATAACTTGGTTATTCGTGAAACCGAGAAAGAGAAGATTCTGAAATCGGTTGATACCATAAAATCGAGGCTCAGCAGCTATTTTAGCAGCGACTTGTCGGATGCTCTGCTTTTCGGGTCATACACAAGGGGGACAATCCTCCCTCGCTCAGTAGACTCGCACTCAGACATCGACATCATGGCAGTATTCAAGAACGACTATGGGTACAAACCGCAAACCTTCCTGGATAAACTCAAGAGATTTGCTGAATACCGGTACCCGAACAGCATTGTCGCTCAATCGAGCCCCTCGATCGTTTTGAAATTGGAACATATCACGTTCGAAATTACCCCAGCGTATAAGAGTTGGTACGGCTGTTGTATACCGGCGAGCAGAAGCGAATGGCAGGCAACCGATCCGAACGGATTTAACAACATCCTCGTCGAGTGCAACAAGAACAACCAATACAAGATCAAACCTGTCGTTCGCCTCATGAAGCTATGGAATCTTTCGTTAAACGGTAGAGACATGGCATCCTTCGAACTGGAAAAGAAAATCGCTGAAGAGATGCAGAATGCATACATAAGCTGTTCATCCTATACCGACTATTTGAAAAAGGCCTTCTCTACCATTAAATGGAGCACGGATTGGAAGAAAGTTGACGATGCGGTCCGGCATCTCGATAACGCCCTGAAATACGAGGCTAACAATATGCCCTACAGCGCCCTCTCGGAAATCAAAGAGATTTTTCCGGAGTGATCTGATGAGCGTTAGGGACGACTACTCGTCGGCATACAATGCCGCCTCAAGTCTTGGCAAGGCCGAAACCACACTGTTCACGCTGACGATAGTTTTGAACCTGGCGGCGACGATAACCCCCAACAACATATCGTTCTATCTGAACATCGTAATCGCAATATCAGCGTTCACTTACTCAGCTATATACATGATCGACGACTTCCATGTGTGGTACCAAGCTGAGAACGGGCGACGAAAAGGCGGCATTGAAAATGCTTTCTGTGCTAAATTGACGCCGATGCGAACGGAAGGTTATTACAACAATGACGCCAGCGATTCTGAAACGAAGTATGCGCTCAACTTATACGAAAGCTGTTATTTCACTGAGGCAATCTTGAAGAAAATGCTTCCGGGGATAATCGCGAAAATTGCGCTGTCAGCAATCGTTCTGGCTGTTTTCATGTTTTGCTTCGATCCTGCGGTAGTGGTGATCTTTGCTCAGGGCATTTTCTCTACTTGCGTTCTCTTCGGCTGCACGGGAAGCATCGTCTGCTATACACGGGTCAAGCGATTGAACGAAATCTTTTTTGACGTGTTTATCACTCGGCAATACAGCGGGAATGGCATCGATACAATTACGCTCAAATCAGCAGCCCTAGAATACGAAGCCGTGAAGGCGCATTACAAAGTGAGACTTAGTTCTAGGATCTTTAACAAGGCCAATGTTCAGTTTTCCCGAAAATGGAGTGATTTGCTGCAAGAAATGAACCCCGCGATTGTTTCGGCGAGCGTATCGTGAGACTCGAATTATTAGAATGCCTATAGCGCGTATACCACGGTTCGCGAATTGGCAGTCTGGTATGAACAGGTCGCGAAGGCGAATACTTTGCTCGACCCATCGTATTCAAGTAGAACGAGGTCGCTTTTGCCAATCCACTCCGCAATCGCGCCTGGATCGTCGAAGCTTGGGCATATGGTCTCAACGCAGGCGTCCACAACGTCCACGGCAATGACCGATAGCTCATACGTGCCGCCATCGCTGGTATGCAAGAAGATGCGCGAAGGGCTTCGCGCGTAATCTTCATCGCTGTACTTCGCGAAATCCGCGAACACGCTGCCGTCCGACATGTTGTGCCTGTAGATCAGAACGAGTAGCGAGCCTTCCGCGCAGTCGACGTCGATGTATGGGGTGCCGTAGCTGCCTTGGCCGAGCGCATCAAGAAAGAGATAGACGTTCTGGAACCCTACTGAGGTTCGCTACGGCGAGCGCATCAGCAAAGCAAGAGAACACATCGACATCGTTCACTTCCACGGCCTTTCCTGGACGAACACGAATCGCGAATTCCTGCAAAAACAACTTTCAAATCCCGATATCGAAGTCCGCGTAGCATTGCTGGACCTGAATCACCGTTCTTCGCTCCTTACGCGGATTTCATAGACATCAATCCGGACGTTCTGAAGTCGAAATACATAGAGGTAGTAGGGATATGGAAGAAGATGCTCAAAGAAGCAAACGCGGTAGGCAACAGCGCAAAGCTGAATCTAGTCAAATACCAAGGCTTCCCGGCTAAATCGATGTACAGGTTCGATAACGACCTCATCGTCACCCCGACGACCAATGCGAAACCGAAATCCCAGTTCATCGCTTATAGATGCATTAAGAAAGCCGACTTAGAGAACACCGCTTACGAAGCGTACCTGAAGGAAATCGAGTGGGCCTTATCGAGCGGCACCGAAGTGATCGGCGCCCATTGAAGACGCTCCTCAAATCAATCCAGGTATAAGCCTTCAATCCTCTTCATCCTTTCGGATTTCGTTCTTTTTGCCGATATGCAAGCCCCAGAGCATCAAGAAGACACCGCCGAAAGCGCAAACGGCGCTAACGATAGTCCAAAGAAGATGACCCAAGAAAGGCATCGCGTAATCACTGAACAGAAGGCTGATCGTGCAAGTTACGTAAAGCGCGATGAAAGCCATTAACGCGCCTATGGTGACGCTTATGCTCGTAGCAGTATTAGACGTTAGCGATTTGATTTTGCTTTCCAGGCGCCCCTCCGCCTTGTTCTCGATCGGTTGAGGCTCTCCGGTAAGGAGCTCATCTACGGACAAGCCGAGCTCAGCTGCGAGCTTCGGCAAGATATCAGAGTTCGGAATTGCATCGCCGCGGCGCCATTTGTTGACAGCCTGAGGGGTGACGTTGAGCTTCTTTGCCAGATGTTTTGATTCGAGTCCCTTTTCGCGCATACGTGAGTCAGCAAGGGCTCCAAGGGTGCGCTTTTTGTCATTATTAACCATCGTTGTCTTCCTTTCGGATTGGTTGCCTTTGATGGATACTATTGTGCGTTTATGCACGTCAATGCGCAAATTACTGCCAGTTTCTTTTGGTTTCTGACGCAGAAAAACTGGAGCAAGCGCTTTACGGCAACGAAGCTGAAATAAAGAGCAAGCGCATTTTTGTAAAAATGAAGCACCAACGATCAAGGGTTTAACGACCAAGAAAATCCTGAAGATACTGTTGACCTGTTGCCAACCCACAGGTTTAGACTTAAGCCCATCGGAAGTTGGGAGGGAGAATGAGCGAAGGCAAACAGATGAAATGGGTCATCGACAATCTTGGCATCACGCGCGAGACCATCAAGTATTACGATTCAAAAGGTTTAATAAGCCCTCATAGAGAGCCATCGAGCAACAACCGTCGAATATTCGACGAAGACGATTTGGAAGATCTCTGGACCGTCAAGCTTCTCATGGAAACCGGGTTTAGCTCGGGAGAGATACTTGCGATGCAAAGAGGCGAGTTGGATTTCGCCGAGTCGATTGGCGACAAGGTCGATCAGCTAGAGCGGGATATCGAAAGCAAGCAAATTGCACTGTCGTTCGTCAAAACGATCAAGCTCACAGGGCAGATTCCCTCATTAAAGAACATGGGAGATATGACGTTTCAGGATTTCTTCGAGTACTCACAGAACAATTGGAACTTCGCCGACGATGAGGGCCTTGCGGCAATCAAAAAGATGACCGATTCATTGGACCCTCTTAGACAGTGCGGCACGGAAGGCTTCACGGAAGACGACGTCGATCGACTCGTCGACTTTTTCGAAAGTTTCGGGGCAATGGACGAAGTCGCTATCCAGGGAATCAGGGTCGACACCCTCGTGTGCCTTCTCCCGTTGATGAAAGACCTCGAACCCTCAAACGAAGCAGTCCAAATCGTGATAGCGGCATTATTCGACATCGTGGCTCGGCTAGTGTCTGGAAACCCCACCGAAGACCAGTTCGCCCGCAGTTATTCGTGGAGCTGGGACGATTGCGATCTCAGGCAAAGGAACAGAAACCTTTACGGCGCAAAAGCATGCGATTTCGTGCTAGCCAGTCTCGCGGTTTTTGGTGCACGAAGCCGTAAATAACGAACAAGAAGCAGCACAGCTAAACCAAAGAGAGTATCTGGGTTAGGAGTTGAAAATGAGCTGGGATTATGCACAAATGTCAAAGACAGCAAAGCAAAGCGGCGGTCCTGAGAAATGGATCGGGACAATAAAGGCGGCAAGTCGCTCTCAGGGGCATCGGGACATGTTCCCGATCGTAGCGCTCGCTATGGGAGTGGGTACCGCAATCGGCGGAATCGCAGTGATGCTTGGAGGACGGCTGGCGGGCCGTCAACAGGCATTGGAAGCAGAGTCGGCCAAAGCCGAGAAGATGGTCATAGCCCATATTGAATCGGAGGATGCGGCCAGAGAATCCGAAACAGAGGAGCAGGGTGCTGAAAAGGATTCTCAATAGAGAAGAGCTTGCTTGTACGCATCGCAGACAAACACAACAGAAATGGAGCATCAAATGAAATCGCAAGAGAGCGGGACCGAGGACAGCGGATTTGAATTACCGGCCATAGAAAGCCGCAGCCCCGAGGAAAAATGGCTAATACGGTCGCTTATCGTCATGACGGTCTGCCTGATCGCGGTTTGCGTCATGCATGCAGTTGGCGAAGCAATGATAATCGCACGCATCTGCATATAGCATCACGCAAGGGAATCTCGAATCATGAGGCACGTCAAGCATTTGAGTATAGATAACAAATCCGAGTTATCGAATAGGCCTCATCCATCGTTCGTGTACGCTTATAAACCGATGACGATAATTGAGCGATACAAAATCGAGCTTAATTCGAAGCGAAGCTTTTCAAGCCATGCATAATCATCTTCAATCATGTTTGACACGAATGGAGGCCCTCTTTATGAGACATGTATTTAAAGCGCAGAAACTTGGCTATGGGGACGACAAGACCGAAGGCGTTTGGTTTGATGCCGACGACTACACAAAGGAAGAAGCCGAAGCCGAATTCAAGCCATATCAAGGAGTCACTCAAAAAGGCTACGACTACACAGGATACGAATATGACGGGGAGAGGTATCATCACTACACTTACCTTGGGGAGTTCAAGGACAACGATATGCCAACAAGCGATGCCGATCTGTGGCGAAGGTCGTAATACGCTAACCGCATTGCGAACAGCGGATTTTGGATACATCATATGCCTACATACTATTGGGGGTCTTGATCTTTCCGCCCTTGAAAATCCGATGCGGATTTTGTATATAGATATCGGTGGCTGTTTCAGCTATCTCCAAGTGCCGGGGGCTTATCCCCCGGCTTTTATTCTATCTAGGGGCATAAATCCACGCGAGCGATAGAGAGCCCGCGAAAAGGCATGATTGCCACCGACGCATCGAAGAGCACGTCGAGAGGTTCTGCCAGCGCGTCGGAAAGTGAGCGCATGCGAAATAACAAGTTGTCATCCACCTATTGCGTCGATGATCGCCGGCGCCAGGTAGAGCGGCCTCAATTTAAGAGAGCCATCGTGGGAAGCGTCCTTTTGCGAGAAAAGAATGCGTGTTGATACGGCCTTTGAGTATTTCTCCCCAAATTCATTAATGGACGTGTGGTTATTGACGTTGGACGATTTCACTTCGACAACCGCGATCTTCGCTTTGTCTGGCAGCAAGAAATCAACCTCGCGGGAGTGGCTTTTGCCTTCGGGGGTCCACGTGTGATAGTACAGCCCTCTTCCGCTGCTTGCAATTATCTGCGCCACCGCGTTCTCGTAGAGATACCCAAGATTCGCGCTCAGGTTGTCGCTCAGCAGTTTCTTGTATATATCCGCGTTCGCCCTGTCCTCAGCGTTGAACATCATAGACACGAACAGCCCCGTGTCCGCAAGGTAGAGCTTGTACGAATCCAAATCCTTGCTTTGCGCCAGGGCGATACCCGGATCGGCTACGTTGTAGCAAGGCAACACCGTTCTCGAGTCGATAAGGTCATAGAGGCGCTCTTCGTCTTTGGAGGTTCTCCGCTTTCCTGTGGCGGTTGATACGCGGAAACGGTTTTGCTTGGCGGCGAGCTGCGCCGGTATCGCCTCGAAAATAGCCGACAAGCGCCCGCTCGGGTCAACTTTCTTGAAATCAGATGCGTAAAGCTGGATGATTTCACGCTTTACGCGGTCGATACTCTCGAAGCTTTTCTTTTGGATATACGCATCGACCGCCTGGGGCATGCCTCCGACTGCCATGTAGATGCGGAAGTCCCTCATGAGCGTTCTGTTTGTTGCGTTGCCAACGGGTTTTCCAAGCGCCGCAAGCTGCTCAATGAGGGCATAACTGCCTTTGCCGCACGCCCAGCAGAACTCCTCATAATCCATGGGATGCACGGCAATACGGTATTCTTCGGAGGGGATGACAATTCCTTTGACGTTCTTCTTTATGGATATAAGCGAGCCGGTCTCGATGTAGTCGTATCGCCCGTCGGCTACGAGATATTTGATAGCTTGGCGCACCTTCGGTGCCAACTGTACTTCGTCAAAGACGATGACTGATTTTCGGGGAATAAGCGTTACCCCTGTTTGCGCCTGCAGCCTAAGGAAGAATACGTCGAGATTTGCAAGATCGCTAAATATCTCGAGCATCTCTTTAGCGATGTTGGCAAAATCGATGACGATATGCGTGTCGTATTCGCTTTCGGCGAAATGCTGCGCAATAGTGCTTTTCCCTACACGCCTAGGACCTTCGAGCAGCGCAGCATATTTGCCGCCGCATTCGCGCTTCCAGTCGATCAACTTGTCGTAGACTTTTCTTTTAAACATGGAGAGCACCTTGTTCGATGATAGAAATTACAGTTTTCGCAATAGAGTATAAGATACAAAACTCACTTTTCGCAATGCTAAAAGAATCAATAATTGACGTTTTCTCAATACTTAAGGTATCAAGAATTGACTATTTTGCAATAGATGGACTTTGTTGCTTTTATAGTCGACTGCGTGTCCTGCCGTTGCCGCCTTCGTGCTGCATTCGAAATGCGATGGCTAGCAACACAAGTATCCGCCGAATCCGAATCCAAGCCCGCCGCCAAATCCATCTGGTGCAGCATCGCTGAATGCACCGCACTTGCGCTCCTCGAGCATCTTCTCGAACGTTTCGCGGTAGCCAAAATCGAGCCTCCGGCTGTCGAACATGCCGAAACAGACTTCTGCCTTCTTCTCATTGATTCTTTCGCACGGTTCTTCCACGACCTTCTCCTAATGGGTATTGCAGGTACCTGTTTTGTATTTGCAACAGATACCTGCAATATTTTTCAAGAACTCAAGAGGGGTCAATCAACGGAAAAATGCAGCACCGGAACCAGGACGCGCCATCGAATAACCCGGCAATAGCCAACGGAAAGCGCAGCATCGACTTCATTCGACCCAAGTTCTTCGGCAGCATCGAAGCGTTCAAGAAGAACTGGCTCAAGCAGGCCCGCCGCAAGGCCATCTAGCGACCAGTATCGGCTGAATTACCCTATAACGACCATGGAGAATAATTTGACGTGCGACGCGAATCAACGCTATCGCCTAAAGCTGCGACGAGACAATCGGGCTTTTCCGTTGATTCAATGGCGTCAAGCCACCCTCCGCTATTCCCTCTCGCAAAACGGGGAGTCGTAAAGCGAAGCTGCGCATTGGCGCATGTTGGCGAAATCCAATGGGAAGAATCGCTCAACCATCCCCTACGGCTCCGAATCACGTCCTGATTCGCGAATGATTCGAACGAGACGAAACGAGAGCGCACGGCATGGCACCACATGGACGCATTCAAACGCAATGGACAACATCTGCAATCGAGTGGGAGTAACTTACCGTAAAAGGTGTATTAGTTTACGAGCTGATACAGGCTGGTTTTGAGTGGTTTTAGCACTATGGGTTTTACTGATTTAAGGTAAAAACCACGCGGAAAACCTAATAAACATAGAGTAGAAGCCCAGGTAGATGACCTAAATCTATCTGAGCTTCTTGTTTATGCAGTTGCGACAAGTGCTCTAGCGCTATCGCAAGTTGCACCAGAGACGCCCAGATTGCACTTTCAAAAACAGGAACCAAATGGGAACCGCCCGCTGGCTCTGGGAACCAACAGGCGGTTTGACCTGGTGTTTTTGCTATTTAGTTTCCCGGAAACAAAATGTCCTCAATATTGTCGGGGAACTCTTCGGCAATCCTCGTTCGCATGATTGCCGCGCGCTTCTCGGTAAACGACAGGAATGAAGAGAAGCTCGTCGAAGCATTTGGGTCAACGCATGCTTTTGTCTGATAATCAGGCAATGACGCTTCAGAGTAAGTCTCCTCGAGCCAAGAATCATAAAGCTTATCACTCTTCATGTTGTTGTCAGCAGCCGTCAGCAACTGCAGGTTTGTAATATTGTTGACCCTCTTCTTGAAGTCAGAGTATTCGGTATCGGAAATATTTGGGTAATGCCTTTTCGTTTTCTTCTTAGAGGCGATGATACTTTGCGGCCACATGTGATCAACGTTAAAGGACGTCACATCAATCTGCTTGCTTAGAACAGCCAAGAGCGGACGAACGGCGGAATCGCTATAAGACATCCCGAGAATCTCATCAATGGACTCCTCGCCAATTCTCAAATTCCTTGCCGCATCTTCTTCGAGGAATTTGCCCAACGGAAAATGATCGATAGGCGAAGAATCAATGATGTTCCTCGTGACGATAAGCGTTGAACCGGTGCCGTCCCTGAAAATGCTGCGAATAATTGCGCGGATCACCCACTGCTTAATCAGAAGCTTGTCGTTCGAGTCCTTGCCCGACGTTACGGTGAAGTAGCTGTTGTTCGGATTCTTTTTGTACAGATAGTATGAAACGGGAAGGAGGAGGTTCTTTGACAGTCCCGCCACGTTAAAGCCCAACCATTCAAGAAGCTTTACACCATTCTGGAGGTTTTCGATGATTTCATCCCAGTTGTCAACAAAAATGGATTCGATCTTTTCCTTGGAATAGTTGTCTTTGTTCGACAAGGACAGGCTCTCAGCACCAGTGAACATAAGTCCTGCTCTGATGATGAGCTCCTTGTCTACTGGGAATTCCGCATCGCTTTTCGGAGTGTGCCTGATAAGTTCAATAGCCTCACTAATCTGACGTTGCGCGTCAACATCGCTGCTTCCTGACGCGATGGACAGCATAAGATCTGAAGCAGAGAGCTTTTGACCGCCGCTATTTACGCGGACAAAGATGTCAACAACCTCAGCCAGGTCTTTGTTCTTGGCGGAATGGAAACTCACGGCTTGGGTTTGATTGATGCTGAACGCAACGTTCTTCATTTGAGTTCGCATCTTTTTGCGTTTCGAGGTGGGGTTTGTCGCCAAGCCCATAGCCTCCAGCTTTTCGTCAAGCTCATCAACGAAGTCGTTCTCATCAAAGTCTGGAGCAGCGATTTTGTTTACAGAAACCCAGAAGGGTTTATCGTAATCAACTGGACCATCCTCGCCAATACGAGGAATAACTTCGAGGTCAGCCGCCTCTCGGAATTCGAATACGTAGTGATTGGTAGCCTCTCCATCCGTTGCTTCCGTATCATGAAAGACGTTAAGGGCAAGGAATTTATCAACGAATTTAGTAGAGCGCTTCTTCTTCCTAAGATGCATTCGGCCGTTAATTCCGATATTCAAGGAAGTGATTCGCTGTTGACCGTCGAGAACGGCAAGATATTCATCCAACTTTGCGATCACCGCCTCGCCGCGCTGAATCGGATTCGATTCGTCATAGCAGCCAATGAACTTGTTGAATACAAGCTCCTTGGTTTTCTCTCTATTGATGCACCAGAAAAGAAACGTGCCAATGGGATAGCCAGACGCAAGGCTGTCAAACAGATCGCAAATCTTTTGCGGGCTCCAAACATAATTTCTTTGCATCGAGGGCAGGATTAGTTTCCCTTGCTCAATCCAATCAAGAATGTCTCTGATTGTTGCTGGTGTGTATTGAGACATATTTGCTCCTTAATCGCTATTCGTCATACTGACGCCAATGGCATACGGAATGCCGACAACAAGGGCATTGTCCATACAAAACGCACGATGACCATCAGTCATCTTCTTGCCATCCCCCTCATCAGCCGTCCAGCCTTTAGGGAACATCTGAATCTGGTCGAGCCCATCGGGAACAAGGCGCCTAATCTTGCCGTTCTGTGCATAGATCGCATGCTTCATCCTGCTGGCACCCTTACCGCCCTCACCTGTGAGAATGCTGCTCGCAGTTTCCCGTGACCCACCATGACCCACGAAAACGCCCCGGATGACCCGAAATCCGTGACCCAGATTTGACCCCATGGATTCGCGGCAATTATTGAGACTGGATGCAAATAGGACGAACTGAAACAAACTACGGCAAACTAGAACAAACTGGAGAGAGCTTTTAACTATTGAGTGGGAGTAACATCCGCACATTATTGTAAGGCTCATTTAGTAGCCTGATTTTTCATCCAGTGGCTTCAGTTAGACAGGTTTTTCACCTGGTAAACCTGCAAGCCACTGGATTTCTTT
>OLQV01002666.1_pt1 | contig 11453 bp, 8 predicted proteins | sample 1672371 | NCBI WGS metagenome assembly OLQV01 (sample SAMEA3136676, study PRJEB25190) | human gut metagenome
GAAAATAATACACTTGATACGTTAAAAGAAAATAGAATTATTCAAGGTTTTTATGATTTACATAAAGAAGTAGGAATTCCTAAAAGAAAGAATTTACCTGCAAGTGAAAATTTATTAAAGAATTTATTGATCCGGTTTATCCAATACATACAGAACTTCTGGATCAGGCAATGATCGATCACAAAAGAAAAATATGTAAAGACTATGAAGACCGCAGCCGGTGCATGTATAACGCTATCAACAACTGTTCCGATGGTAACCTGGTAGAGATTGAGGAGTTTTTCAGAGAGGGCAGTCATTATTATCTGGTAATGGAAAAGATCACAGGTGTTAGCATGACTCTTGTAAAAAAACTTCCGGAGGCAGACAAAATAAGAATCTGTAAGGCGCTGCTTCACTGTATGGAGGGACTTCATCATGCAGGGATTGTTCATGCTGATGTGAAACTGGATAATGTGCTTTTCCGGAAACTTCCATCAGGAAAAATCACAGGGAAAGTAATCGATTTTGACAACAGTTTCTGGGAGGCACAGCCACCTTCTCCAGAAGAAGAGATTATGGGTGATCCGGTTTATATGGCACCGGAAACCTTTGTCATGATGGAAGAAGAGGAAGGCAGACTTACGAGAGCAATCGATGTATTTGCTCTGGGAATTGTGTTTCATCAGATTTTTACAGGGGAACTGCCGGAATTTGATCATAAAAAATATGACTATGCTTTTGAAGCAGTGCTGGACGGAGGGGGACTGACTTACAGTAGAGTTATTCCGGAACTCTGGCGAAACATGATCATAGCCATGACAGAAAAAAATGTGAAAAAAAGGATGACGCTGGATGAAGCAGAACGGATGTGGAAGGGAACGGCATCGAAAGTTACCAGTACTATGGGAAATTTCTTCTCATCTGCAGGAGATCTTTAAATAAACAGCAGGAGGATAACAAAATGGCATTAAAGATGACTTACAATGTAGACATGTGTTTCTGCATTGATGCAACAGGAAGTATGGGACCTGTGATCAATACGGTAAAGCAGAATGCATTGTCTTTTTACAAAGATGTGGTTGCTGTTATGGAGAAAAAACAGAAAACCATCAACAGCATGAGAGTAAAGGTAATTATATTCAGAGACTACGTGGCAGATGAAGAACCTATGCTGATGACCAAATTTTTCCAGCTGCCTCAGGAAGCTGCACAGTTTGAATCCTGTATCAACAGTATTTATGCAGCAGGAGGCGGAGATGAGCCGGAAGATGGTCTGGAAGCGCTGGCTTATGCCATTCGTTCCGACTGGACCAAAGAAGGAACGAAAAAGAGAAATATTATTGTTGTATGGACAGACGCGTCCACACATCCTATTGGCTATGCAAAAAATGAACCCAAATATCCAAAAGGAATGCCGGCAGATTTTAACGAGCTCACCCGCTGGTGGGGAGACTGCCAGATGGAACCTTATATCAAAAATGCAGCAAAGAGACTGGTCCTTTTTGCACCGAAGGTCCCTTACTGGGAACAGATTTCTTCTACATGGAATAATGTAATCCATTATCCGTCCACAGCAGGTAAAGGTCTGGAAGAATTTACCTATAAAGAAATTGTAGATGCTATCTGTAACAGTATCTGACAGGTTTCCGTTAAGGTCATGAACAGTGACTATGACAGAAGTTCAGCAAAGAGACAGGAGGAATAAGAGATGTTTTGCAGAAAATGTGGAGCAGAACTTCGGATAAAAGCAGGAGCAAAATTCTGTGGTAAATGTGGTACGCCTATTGCAGCACCGAAAACTTCTGCACCAGAAAAAGAACCAAAATCAAAACCAAAATCAACCATCTGGACACCGGAGCCAAAACCAGAACCAAAACCGGCATCGAAGAAATCAGCAGAACCTGAAAAGAAACCGACACTGATCAGTTCTATGCCGAAACCCGGAAGTTCAGGTACAAACTCCAATGGAGAGAAAGATAACTGGTTTTCTGATGCAGGAGACCTGTAATAAAGGGGGAAAAGAAAAATGATTTTTATCAGATATAAACATTCAAAACTGGCTTCAATTATAAGTGCATTTGGAGCTGCGCTTGTTGTTATGGGATTTTATCTGTTAGGCTGTGCACTGGGCTTTGTATCAGCATCGGAAGGTACCGGAAGTGTGGCAGGGGATGTACTTGGCGGTATTGTTATGCTTGTTGTGGGTGCAGTGATCATGTTTGTGGCAAATAAGGTTGCAGCCAGTAAAGAAGTGAAATATCAGGAAAAAATGAAAGCAAAAACAGAAGCAAAACTCGCCAAAGCAGAAGCAAAGGCTGCTGCCGGAACCGATAAAAAGATGGGAATGGGTCAGAAAGTAGGAATTGTTCTGATCTGCATACAGATCATCGTGCTTATTTTCAGTATTTCACAGGGAAATCCTATCTGGGTAAGAGCTCAGTATCAGCCAGCAGAATCAGCAGCAGGGATGTATATAGGGTATTTCCTGCCGGCGATCATTGGTGTGATCCTGCTTCTCAGAGGAAACAAAAAAGCAGAAGCTACAGGAACCACAACCAGTTCTGCATCTGCAAAAAGTACTTCAACATCCACTGGAAATACAACTTCAACATATACCGGTAGGTCAGCAGATTCTTCATCCACTGGCAGCAGCAGTGTTTTTACAACGAGAGCACATATCTGTCCGAAATGTGGAGGGGATGTTGAAGATGAAGACAATTATTGTATTCACTGCGGAGCACCGATCATCAGGAGATAGAGATAGCAGGATGTATTTGCATTGATGTTTTGACGCAGGAAGCATTTAACAGATTCGTCACATTTTTCCCACAAAGTAAACACAAATATCCCCTATACTTCTAACCATCAAAGATAAAGAGAACAGAGAATTCCAAGGAGGGGATTTTGATGAGCGATATGAATAATGTATTAATGCCAGATAATAATGAGAATGATCCGAAAGAAAAGATGAGAAAAAAAGTGAAAAAAGCAGCAGGCATTGCTCTTTGCGCAGTAGTTGCAGGAGGACTTGTAGCAGGATCTTTTGAAGGGATCAATACGATCACAGGATGGAACAGCAGTACAGTAGAAGCTGCATCCAGCAAAGATAATAAGACACTTCTTCAGACCAAATCCAGCAAGAAGAGTAAAGATAAAGATTCTTCCGATGAAGATTCTGAGGACAGTTCAGATGACACAGCAGTAAAAGGAAGCCTGGATGTTTCTGATATTGCAGCAGAAGGAATGAAATCCGTTGTTTCCATTACAACCAAATCTGTTCAGGATGTCCAGAACTATCTTGGATATTACGGATTTGGCGGAAGTCAGGGATACACAACCCAGCAGGAAGTTGAGGGAAGCGGTTCTGGTATTATCGTAGGAAAAAATGATGACAATCTTCTGATCGCTACCAACTATCATGTAGTAGAAGGTGCAGATACCGTATCTGTTACCTGCATTGACGGAGAGACATACGAAGCTACTGTAAACGGCTATGATGAAGACAAAGACCTTGCAGTTGTGTCTGTAGCACTTTCAGATGTTTCGGATGATACTCTGGATGAGATTGAGGTAGCTACCATCGGAAGTTCTGATGATCTGAAAGTTGGTGAGCAGGTGATTGCTATCGGTAATGCCCTTGGTTATGGACAGTCTGTAACAACCGGTATTGTAAGTGCCAAGAACCGTAAACTTGACGAGAACGGACAGGCAGATGAAGATTCTGATGGAACCAACCTGATCCAGACAGATGCAGCGATCAACCCTGGTAACAGTGGTGGTGCTCTTCTGAATATGAAAGGTGAAGTAGTAGGTATCAATTCTGCCAAACTTGCTTCCACAGAAGTAGAAGGTATGGGTTATGCCATTGCGATCTCTGATGTATCCGATGTTCTGGAGAACCTGATGAATGAAACACCAAGAGACAAAGTAGATAATCATGGTGTCCTGGGAATTACAGGTATGACAGTAAGTGACGATGCTTCTCAGAACTATGGCGTTCCGGAAGGTGTTCTTGTTGCAAAAGTTACCAAAGACAGTGCAGCAGACAAAGCTGGAATCAAAGAAAAATCTATCATCACAGAATTTGATGGTAAGAGAGTACGCAGCATTGAAAGTCTGGTAGATCTGCTTCAGTACTATGCACCAGATGAAGAGGTTGATGTTACAATCGAGACAATTGATGGTGACGGATACAAAGAAAAAACAGTTACCGTAACTCTGGGTGAAGATACAAGTAAAAAAGACTCCAAAGATTCCAAAGACTCTCAGGATTCCCAGGATTCATCCGATGAGGAATCTCAGGACGACGGTGATAACGATGACAGCCTTCTTCAGGAATGGGAAAACAGCCTGAAAGACGGAACAGGATATGAAAGATATTACAGTTATATGTGGTAAACTAGTAATATAATATAAGCATAAAAAGACCGATGTGTGAATTGCATCGGTCTTTTTGTTATGTAAACCGAAAAATGGAAACAAATCAGGTGTCGTAACTGTATCTGGAAGATTCCTCTGGTTGAAAGGTGCTCCTATGTCTGTTATACTAAGTTCCAGGTAATCGCCGGAGCCCCTGAACAGTAGCAGGGATACCGGTGAGTCGGGAAATACAGGAGTGAAGGAAACTACACATGAATTATATCATATTTGATCTGGAGTGGAATCAGAGCCCTGGTGGTAAAAAATATTCCAACAGCCGCCTGCCTTTTGAGATTATAGAGATCGGCGCAGTAAAACTAAATGAAGAAAGAAAGCAGGTCGATGTTTTTCAGAGACTGATCAAGCCTCAGGTTTACAACTGGATCCATGATAGTATCCACGAGGTGATCCATGTGGATTATAAAGATCTTGCAGGTGGAAGTCCTTTCCCGGAGGTGGTAAAGGAGTTTCTGGAATGGTGCGGAGAGGATTTTGCCTTTTTTACATGGGGAAATCAGGATGTAATGGAACTGCAGCGTAATATGAAGTATTATGGGCTTCTGTCGATGTTGCCTGGTCCAGTGACTTATTATGACGTGCAGAAAGTATTTGGGATTCAGAACGGAGAAGTGCCTCAGAGACGTAGTCTGGAGTATGCCATAGATGAACTTGGAATCCGTAAGGGAAAAGATTTTCACAGGGCACTGGCAGATGCCATCTACACTGCAAAAGTGCTGCAGACACTGGACATGGAGAAAGTCTTTGTATATTCTTCTGTGGATGTCTATCAGAATCCAAAGAAACGGAAAGAAGAGATATTTCTGTCCTATCCGGAATATGACCAGTATATTTTCCGGGAATTTGATGACAAGGACAGGATTATGAAAGACAGGGAGGTCACCAGTACCAGATGTCCCATCTGTCATTTTCCTGCCAAAAGAAAGCTTCGATGGTTTCTTAATAATTCCAAGGCATACGAAAGCCTTTCTCTCTGTCAGAAACATGGCTGGGTACATGGAAAAATCAGAATATATCATACAGAGGATGAAAAGTATTATCCGGTAAAGACGTTAAAGAATGTAGACGAAAAAGCAGCGGAGGAACTCAGGGAAAAACGTGAGTCCCTCCGCCTGAAGAAACAGGTGAAGCGGCAGTCAGAAAAGATCTGAAGGCTGTAATTGCTGATAATATCTGGCAGTTCCTACGGGATGACCATTGTAACTGTAAGTGGTCATGATCAGTGGGAGTCCTGCCGGATTTTTTATTATCTGTGAAGATGTGTTCAGAGACTTCGTATCCGTCCCTGTGGGAAGTGTGACAGACGCACGTCCGCTTCCGCGTTTAAAAACATAAGGTGTTTCAGTCCACAGTCCCAGTCCTTTGCCAAAGGGAAGTCCGGCTGTAGGTGCCAGTGCGGAAGGTGTATGGGCTTTTACTCTCTGAAAATTGTCAAAACCATAATTGAGAAGCGCCGCTGTATCTGCATAGGCTCCATTTATGGATTTGAGAACGACTGATACCAGATAGGTATTGTCATTTTTTGCAAAGGTGACCAGGGTGTTTCCAGCCGCTTCTGTGTAACCGGTCTTACCACCCAGAACTCCATTATAAGCATACGCTTGTCCCTCCATCATCTTATGATGATTCAGAAGGTAACGAGTTTCTGCGAACTTATTGGTAGGTGGTATCTCATAATATCCTGTGGTGACAAATTTACGGAAAGTACGGTTGTTCCATGCAGCCCGGGCAATCTTTGCCATGTCATTGGCTGTGGTATAGTGGCGTTCGTCAGGAAGCCCGTTAGGGTTATTGAAATGAGTGTTGGTGCATCCCAGCTGTCGGGCTTTCAGGTTCATCTGTTCCACAAATTTCTTTACAGAGCCAGAGGTTTGTTCTGCAATGGCAAGGGTCATTTCATTGGCAGACTGGAGCATCACAGCCATAAGAGCCTGCTCGATTGTAAATTCCTCGCCTGTATCCGCATAGATACTGGAACTCTGTGCATCGGTGATGCCATGGGCGGCCGTCTCGGACATGGCGAATTTGTCGCTGGGATTCAGACTTTCACAGCCAAGAAGCCCGGTCATGATCTTGGTGATACTTGCCGGGTATTCTACTTTATCGGCGTTTTTGGAATAAAGGATGGTGCCACTCACCATATCCATCAGTACTGCGGATTCTGCTTCAATCTGTGGTCCCTGAGGCCATCCTTCGATGGAATCGGTGTCTGCTGGCTGCGTGTAGTATTCTGTGTGCTGTTCCGGAATGGGGGTGGCAGTCACATAGGGCATACCGTATTCATCTGTGGCGTATACCGGAATGGATGATCCTGCTATCAGAGTGGAACAGAGAATCATCCCCAGCAATTGCTTAAATTTCTTCATATATAAAACCTTTCTTAAGTTGGGGGATAAAAATTATATGTGATTTAAATTTGCAGAAAGGCAGATATAGAAGAAATAGAAAATATCTGTGATACAAAAGCAACGTGAGATATCTGGTGTAGGGTTTGCGGGTTCGTGATTTCTGAAGTACTAAGAATATATGATTTTGTTAAAAGCGCAAACAAAAATAGCAAACTCGCTGCGCTCAGACAGTGCAATTTTTGTCTGCAACACAAAATCCTATAATCTAAGTACTTCGACGAAATCCCTCAAGCAAACCTTAACCAGATGATCTCAGTTGTTTTACTCACAGGTATCGGTTGAGTTCTTCTGATCTGCCATTAGCTGCAAATACAAACAGCATATAGCTTTTCATTTGTGGTGGGGCATAGAGTGTAACACTTTTTACAATTATACTGTAATAATAAATATGTTACAAGGGGGATAAACTTAGGGGATTGCTGTGCTCTGCACTGCAATCCCCTAAAGGTTGCACTGCCGGCGGCAGCCGGTGATCCAATGCGGGGTGGATGGGAGTTATATAACCAACCTTCCAACTGGAAAAGAAATTTCATGCATATGTTTTCAGCTGAGAAATGCCAGCGTAACTTACAAAACACTTTCTTTCTCCGACGCGGAATCCCCAGATAACTCCCCATCCGGGGTCCTGAATAATGTTAAAAGTAGGAAAAACCCCTTGACATCTGTAAAATCAACATCTTATAATAAGACAGCACATATAGATGCAAAACACAACAAAAATCAAGCAAAGACTTAGATGGAGACAGTAAATCGGAAGGAACGCCCCAGAGAGTCGGGGTAAGGTGGGAGCCCGGCGTCAGTAATTTCGATGGAAGATCACTCCGGAGTCGCTTTCCTGAATGACAGAGAACTGAGATTTACAACAGAAAAGTAAGGAAAGACGGTGATTCCGCCGTTAAAGGGAACATGTATCGGCATAGTGGCCTGTACAGTGTATTAGGTGGTGCGAACCAGTAGATTACTTTCGTCCTTTTACAGGATGGAAGTTTTTTTTGTATAATGAAAACATTATACCTACCCCTATAATTTTTTAAGGAGGAATTTATTGTGTACCAGAAGGTAGATACGAATCTTAATTTTGTAGATCGTGAAAAACAGGTAGAAAAATTCTGGAAAGAAAACAAAATCTTTGAAAAAAGCATGGAAGACCGCAAAGATGATCCTACCTATATGTTTTATGATGGACCGCCGACAGCCAACGGCAAACCACATATCGGACACGTACTGACTCGTGTTATCAAAGATATGATCCCAAGATACCGTACAATGAAAGGTTATATGGTACCCCGTAAAGCAGGATGGGATACTCATGGACTTCCTGTAGAACTGGAAGTAGAAAAGAAACTCGGCCTGGACGGCAAAGAACAGATCGAGGAATACGGCATGGAGCCATTTATCCAGCAGTGTAAAGAAAGCGTATGGAAATACAAAGGAATGTGGGAAGATTTTTCCTCTACTGTTGGTTTCTGGGCAGATATGGATAACCCATATGTAACTTATCATGATGATTATATTGAGTCTGAATGGTGGGCACTGAAAGAAATCTGGAACAAGAAACTCCTTTACAAAGGATTCAAGATCGTTCCTTACTGCCCGCGTTGTGGAACTCCTCTTTCTGCACAGGAAGTTTCTCAGGGATACAAAACAGTTAAAGAACGTTCCGCTATCGTTCGTTTCAAAGTTGTTGGAGAAGATGCATATTTCCTGGCATGGACAACTACACCATGGACTCTGCCTTCCAACGTTGCACTCTGCGTAAACCCGGATGAAGTTTACTGCAAAGTAAAAGCAGCAGATGGATATACTTATTATATGGCAGAAGCACTTCTGGATAAAGTTCTGGGCAAACTTGGTTCCGAGGACACACCAGCATACGAAGTACTTGAAAAATATGTTGGTAAAGATCTGGAATACAAAGAATATGAGCCTCTGTTTGCATGTGCAGGAGAAGCAGCTGCAAAACAGAAAAAGAAAGCACATTTTGTTACAGCAGACAGCTATGTAACTATGAGTGATGGTACAGGTATCGTTCATATCGCACCTGCATTTGGTGAAGATGACAGCCGTATCGGACGTAACTATGATCTTCCATTTGTACAGTTCGTAGACGGTAAAGGTGATATGACAGCAGAGACTCCATATGCAGGAATCTTTGTAAAGAAAGCTGACCCGATGGTACTTCAGGATCTGGATAAAGAAGGCAAGCTTTTTGATGCTCCGAAATTTGAGCATGATTATCCACACTGTTGGAGATGCGATACACCACTGATCTACTATGCCCGCGAATCCTGGTTCATCAAAATGACAGCAGTCAAAGATGACCTGATCCGCAACAACAATACCATCAACTGGATTCCGGAAAGCATCGGTAAGGGACGGTTTGGCGACTGGCTGGAAAACGTTCAGGACTGGGGTATTTCCAGAAACCGTTATTGGGGAACACCACTGAACATCTGGCAGTGCGAATGCGGTCATATGCATTCTATCGGAAGCCGCCAGGAACTTTTTGAAATGAGTGGTGACGAAAAAGCCAAAACAGTAGAACTTCATCGTCCATACATTGACGAGATCACTCTGAAATGCCCGGAATGTGGTGGAACCATGCATCGTGTACCAGAAGTTATTGACTGCTGGTTTGACTCAGGAGCAATGCCTTTTGCACAGCATCATTATCCATTTGAAAATAAAGAACTTTTTGAAAAACAGTTCCCGGCAGACTTTATCTCCGAGGCTGTAGACCAGACAAGAGGATGGTTCTATTCTCTGCTGGCTGAGTCCACAATCCTGTTTAATCAGGCTCCATATAAGAACGTTATCGTTCTTGGCCATGTACAGGACGAAAACGGACAGAAAATGAGTAAGTCCAAAGGAAATGCAGTAGATCCTTTCGATGCTCTTGAAAAATACGGCGCAGATGCTATCCGCTGGTATTTCTATATCAACAGTGCTCCATGGCTGCCAAACCGTTTCCATGGCAAGGCTGTTCAGGAAGGTCAGCGTAAATTCATGGGTACTCTGTGGAATACCTATGCATTCTTTGTACTTTATGCAAATATTGATAACTTCGATGCTACCAAATATACACTTGACTATGACAAGCTTCCGGTTATGGACAAATGGCTCCTCAGCAAGCTGAATACACTTGTAAAGACTGTTGACGAGGATCTGAACGACTATAAGATTCCGGAGACTGCAAGAGCACTTCAGGGCTTTGTAGACGAGATGAGTAACTGGTATGTAAGACGCTGCCGTGAGCGTTTCTGGGCAAAAGGCATGGAGCAGGATAAGATCAATGCGTACATGACTCTTTACACAGCACTGGTAACGGTTGCCAAGGCTGCAGCTCCGATGATCCCGTTCATGACAGAGGATATTTACCAGAATCTTGTAAGATCTCTGGACAAAACAGCTCCTGAGAGTATCCATCTCTGCGACTTCCCGGAAGTAAAGGAAGAGTGGATCAACAAGGATCTGGAAGAAAACATGGAAGAAGTTCTGGATGTTGTTGTTCTTGGCCGTGCATGCCGTAACACAGCAAACATCAAGAACCGTCAGCCAATCGGAACCATGTATGTAAAAGCTCCGAAGGTGATGGATAAATATTTCACAGACATTATTGCAGACGAGCTGAATGTAAAAGAAGTGAAATTTGCAGATGACGTGGAATCCTTCATTTCCTACAGCTTCAAGCCACAGCTTCGTACAGTGGGACCGAAATACGGCAAGCTTCTTGGCGGAATCCGTGCTGCACTTGCAGAAATCAACGGCAACAAGGCAATGAACGACCTGAAAGCAAACGGTGTACTTGTACTTGATATTGATGGAAACAAGGTTGAGCTTACAGAGGAAGACCTGCTCATCGAGACTGCACAGACAGAAGGTTATGTAACAGAGTCTGAAGGCGAGACTGCAGTTGTTCTGGATACCAACCTGACACCTGAGCTGATCGAAGAGGGATTTGTCCGCGAGATCATCAGTAAAGTACAGACCATGCGTAAAGAGGCTGGCTTCGAGGTTATGGATAAGATCCGTGTTTCTGTAAAAGATAATGACAAGATTATCGAGACCATGAAGGCAAACGAGGCTGAGATCAAATCTGAAGTTCTGGCTGAGGAAGTCGTTTATGGCGAGACAGATGGTTATGTAAAAGAGTGGAATATTAATAAAGAGCATGTAACTCTTGGTGTTACAAAGCTTTGATTTAACATACAACAGGAGGATCAAAATGATTGACAAACAGTTTGACAAAGAAACCTTCAAGAAAAGTGTAAAAGACAACGTTAAGTTTCTTTATCGCAGAAAGCTTGAAGAGGCAACTCAGGAGCAGCTTTTCCAGGCAGTAAGCTACACTGTGAAGGATGTTATCATCGATAACTGGCTTGATACACAGAATGCTTATGAAGAACAGGATCCGAAGATCGTATATTATATGTCCATGGAGTTTCTTATGGGACGTGCCCTTGGAAACAACCTTTTAAACCTTGGCGCATACGGTGAAGTGAAAGAAGCTCTTGAAGAGCTTGGAATCGACATCAATGCACTTGAGGATCAGGAGCCGGATCCGGCACTTGGAAACGGTGGTCTTGGACGTCTTGCAGCATGCTTCCTTGATTCCCTTGCTACACT
>OLQV01002675.1_pt1 | contig 11425 bp, 9 predicted proteins | sample 1672371 | NCBI WGS metagenome assembly OLQV01 (sample SAMEA3136676, study PRJEB25190) | human gut metagenome
TGACCTCGCTCTTGCAGCCGGGCATGGAAAGATTGACAACATGCGGGATATCGCCCTCGCCGTTAATTACAGCATCCGGCAGCTCGGCGCTGACCTGCTGCTTGAGGTAGTCGGCCAGCTCCTGCACATGGGCGTAATCCTCGTCGAAATGCGCCATGCGGATTTCGCACGCCTTGGCAAATGCCGCGATATTCGGCACGGCCTCGGTACCGGGACGCATGCCGCGCTCCTGACCGCCGCCGAACGTGAGCGGCGGCAGGCGCAGACCCTTTTTGACGTACAGCGCACCGATGCCCTTGGGCGCGCCGATTTTGTGGCCGGAAACGCTCATCAGATCGCAGTTCCACTTTTTCGGCGCCAGGCGTACACGGCAAAGACCCTGTACGGCATCAATATGGAACAGCGCCTTGGGTGCTTTGGCCTTGAGCAGCTTTCCGAGCTGCTCGACCGGCTGCACCGTGCCGATCTCGTTGTTGACCAGCTGGCAGGACAGCAGCACCGTGTCCTCGGTCAGCGCTTCGCTCAGCACCTCGGGCGTGATATGGCCGGTCGCATCGGGCGCGAGGAATACCACATCAAAGCCGCTGTCCGCGAGCTGCTTTGCGGTGTTGATGGTCGCGGCGTGCTCGATCTCGGTTACGATGATGCGGCCCTTTTTGTGGCGGTTGAGATGCGCCGCGCCGTGCAGGCTGATATTCGTGCTCTCCGTGCCGCAGGCGGTGAAATAGACTTCCTCGGGCAGGCAGCCGAGCGCAGAGGCAACCGTTTTGCGGCTGTCCTCGAGCAGATGTGACGCCTCGAGACCCATGCGGTGCAGGCTCGACGGATTGCCGAATTCCTCGAGCATCGCGTGCACTGCCGCTTCGGCGGCCTCGGGCAGTACGCGGGTCGTCGCCGCGTTATCCAGATAATGCATAATAAAACGAACTCCTTACCGGGTGCGCCGTCCTGTGTCGCAGCACACCTTCTGTTATAGATATTTTACAACGCAGTGCCGTCTTTTACAAGACAAAAACGTGCAAAACAGGTTGAAAACCCTTGTGGTCTATGCTATACTTTATCATGTATGACGTGATAAATCTACGTCCCATATAGAAAGGAAGGAAACCTCATGCCAGGTAAGGTTATTCTCGGCGCTCAGTGGGGCGACGAAGGCAAGGGCAAGTTCATTGATATTTTCGCAGGCAAGGCTGATCTTGTCGTGCGCAGCCAGGGCGGCAACAATGCCGGCCATACCGTCGTTGCAGGCGGTGAAAAGTACAAATTACAGCTCATTCCGTCCGGCATCCTGTATCCGGAGTGCGTAAACGTGATCGGTCCGGGCGTTGTCGTCAACCCGAAGGCAGTCCTCGGCGAGATCGACGGCCTGCACGACAAGGGCGTTTCGACCGACAAGCTGTTCATCGACGCGCGCTGCCACTGCATCATGCCGTGGCATCTGGAGCTTGACGCGCTGAGCGAGGCGGAGAAGGCCAAGGAAGGCACCGCCATCGGCACCACCAAGAAGGGCATCGGCCCCACCTACATGGATAAATCCGAGCGCAGCGGCATCCGCATGCACGACTTCATCGACGCAGAACGCTTCGAAGAGGTCATCCGCGAGACCTGCGCGCGCAAGAACCGCGTGATCACCGGCGTTTACGGCGGCGATCCGCTCGATGCAGACGCGATCATCGAAGAGTACAGAGCCTACGCAGACCGTCTGCGCCCGATGGTACGCGATACCACCGTTATGACCTATGAGGCCGTCAAGGCCGGCAAGGAAGTGCTGTTCGAAGGCGCACAGGGCACCCTGCTCGACCTCGACATGGGCACCTATCCGTATGTCACCTCGTCCCATCCGGTCGCAGGCGGCTGCTGCATCGGCTCGGGTGTCGGCCCGACCGCGATCGACAAGATCATGGGCATCTTCAAGTCCTACACCACCCGTGTCGGCGAAGGCCCGTTCCCGACCGAGCTGTTCGATGAGACCGGCGACTATATCCGCAATGCAGGCGGCGAGTTCGGTACCGTTACCGGCCGTCCGCGCCGTACCGGCTGGTTCGACGCTGTCGTTGCACGCTACGCTGTCCGCGTAAACGGCCTGACCGACGTTGTCATCAACAAGATCGACCCGCTGCGCGGCCTGCCGAAGCTCAAGGTCTGCGTAGCCTACAAGCTGAAGAACGGCGAGACCGTTACCGAGTTCCCGGCGAACTTCATGGATCTCGTTGACTGCGAGCCGGTTTATGAAGAATTCGACGGCTTCACCGAGGACATCACGAACTGCCGCTCCTTCGACGAGCTGCCCGCGACCGTTCAGGCATATATCAAGGAGCTCGAGCGCATCATCGAGTGCCCGATCACCATGCTCGGCGTCGGCCCGGCACGCGATCAGGTCATGGAAATCAGCATCTAAACTGTCGCGAAACTACAGTTTTACGCAAAGAAAGGGACTGCCTGTGGCAGTCCCTTTTCATATTCGCAGCAGCAAAGCAAAACCCCTGCACTATTTTTTCGCCGCGGCGGGGCAATCGCCCTGCACCGAATGGCCGCGCACTGGCAGCGCTGCAGATCACGCAAAGTAAATTCAGGGCGGCCATGCGTCCCACAATCACCCCGACGTCCGGAACCGAGCCCCCGCGTCCCACGTTTCGCTGCACATCTTCGATGTGTCAGCGCAAAAGGAAGATTCGGGGTGTCAAGAGGGGCAAGGAAACCATTCGGTGTCCTTGCCCCTTTTGTCTCCGCCGGTAGACACCGGCCTTCTCCGCCGCCAGACGGCGGCGCTTATTCTTTTTCCTCTGCGGAAGAAGCCTCCGCGGCATGCGCCGCCTTCTTCGTCCTCTTCCCCGGCTTGCCGATCACACTCTCTATGTACGCCGGAACCTCGTGAAACGGAATCCCCAGCGCCACCGACAGCTCGCCGTGCAGCAGCTCCTCCGCGCGCTTGCGGTAACGCTGATCGACCTGACTCAGCCGGCGGCCGCTGCGCCTGCTCTTTGCGTAGACCGTCTTGATGAGCTGCACCAGATCCCCGCAGTCATGGCTCTGCAGTACCTCCTGATAGTGCTCGCTCGACAGACGCATGCTGTGGCTCGTGAAATGGTCGACCTCGATATTCGGAATATCACGCACAAGCGTCTCAGCCTGCTCCCTCGAGATGACCGGGCGCATGAAAACCGGCGAGTCCACCGGAATATAGATGGTCTCCGTGCCCGTAACGGGCGTCAGCGTGTAATACTGCCGATCCGCTTCATCCTCGAAGGGCGACGGCTTGACCTCGTCCACGCGGCACACGCCGCTCGTACCGTAAACGATATAGTCCCCCGCTTGATACATGATAAACCTCCTCGCAGCAACGCAAAATAACATTCTGTCTGTTATAATTATAGCACATTTCGCAGAAAAATGTAAGTTTTATTTTGCATTTGCCTGCAAGGCTTCGTGCGGCAGATAAAAAAGCAGATGGTCGCGCACCTCGCCGTTCCACAGCAGCTCCGCACGGTGCAGCCTGCCCTCATACGCAAAACCGCACTTTTCGAGCACGCGGCGCGAGCGCGCATTATCCGGGTAGCAGGTCGCAGAAATGAGGTCGAGCGACATCCTTTCAAAGCCGTATTCCGTGACCGCGCGAAGCGCCTCGGTCATATAGCCCCTGCCCCAGTACGCCGTGCCGAGCGAATAACCGACCGAGCGCACTGAGCCGTACTGCCGCGCACTGTCCGCGATCAGACCGATCGAGCCCATCAGCTGCCCGTCCCCGCGCCGCTCGATCGCCCATACCGTCGGCTGGTCGAGGAACATGAGGTGCAGCACATCATACGACTCCGTCAGGCTCTCGTGCGGCTTCCACCCTGCGTTCAGGCCCACCTCGGGCGCGGCGGAATTATCGTAAATCGCCTGCACATCGTCCTCCCGGAACGGGCGAAGGCGCAGTCTCGTCGTTTGAAGCGTCATTGCTGCATCTCTCCTTTTCTTTTTTATTCTATCATGTCCGGACGGCGTTGAAAAGAGACTGTCGAAAAACTGCGTTTTCATTTTTCGCCATAAAATTCATTTCTCCTATTGCTTCTCCACTCCCTTCATATTACAATTAAGACAACACTGCAATCCCTGAACAGAAATGACCCGGGAGCAGATTTTGTGCATCGACGAGATACGGCTTCCCGTGATCCAGGAAGCCGCCGCACGGTCAGAACACAAAATTTCCGCAAAGCGCCGCAGCTTTTATCGTGCGGCGCTGCCTTAAAATATCAAATCAACACAGGAGGCAATGAGAAATGACACTGAAAGAATTCTATGAACAGATCGACGGCAGCTACGAGGATACCCTCCATCGTCTGACGAGCGAGGCGCTGGTGCACCGCTTCGTCCTCAAGTACCCTGCCGACCCGAGCTTTGCGCAGCTGCGCGAGGCCGTCGCAGCCGCAGACTGGGAGAGCGCGTTCCGCGCCGCCCACACCCTCAAGGGTGTCGCACAGAACCTCGGCTTCGACGCACTCTACCGCGCATCTTCCGCTCTGACCGAGCATCTGCGCGGCGGACAGCCGCTGACCGAACCGCAGCTCCTCGACGCGACCGCCGCCGAGCATGAGCGCGTTATGAACGCTATCGAAGCGCTCGGTTAAAACCATATAAATACAAAGAGAGCACAGATTTTCATCTGTGCTCTTCTTTTATGCCTTCGCGACAGTCTCATTCAAATTTCAGCTGATCCTCGGTCAGCAGTGCGCCGATGGACGGGATGCTGCGGCAGCGGTAGCGCGCCTGGTCGAGCAGGTTCGCGTCTTCCGTGCGGCAGGCGCGGGTCACGGTGTGCTTGCCGCGCAGCACCATAGTCTGCACGCCCTGCGTCGAGCGCGTCGCCTTGATGTCGAGCATGCCCGCGCGGAAGGTCAGCGCGCGGTTTGCGGTCGAGAACATGGTGATCTCGGTCTCGTCATCGACCGGGAAGAAGAAGCCGACGGCCGGGGACTTGTCCGAATATGCGCCGCTCAGGCGGCGGCGGTTGGTCTTGGTCTCGAACGACTGGAGCGAGAAGCGCGCCGCCTTGCCGTTCTGGAACGCGACGACCATGCTGCCCTTGTAGTCGCCCGGGAGCAGCGCGTAGAGCGGCATTTCTCCCTCATCCATGCCGAGCTTCGCCGGCAGGTAATCGCCCAGAACGGACGCCTTGCTGTCGTCGAAATCATACAGACGCGCCTTGTACGCCTGCTGCATGCTGGTGAAGAAGATGATCTCGCTCTTGTTGGTCGCCTCGATGCTCCAGACGACCTCATCGCCCTCCTTGAGCTTGTGATCCTGCGACATGCGCCACGACTGCGGCGTGATCTTCTTGAAATAGCCCTCACGCGTCATGAACAGAAGCACCGGATAATCCTCGATGTGGTCCTCTTCCGCGAACTCAGTCACCTTGTCCGCGCGCACGATGTGCGTTCTGCGCTCGGACGGATACTTTTTGATGACCTGCTCGAGCTCCTTTACGATAATATTCCGGATCTTCGTCTTGGATTTTACGATCTCCTCGAGCTTTTTGATCTCGTTCTCGAGCGCCTCGGTCTCCTGCGTGCGCTTCAGGATATATTCCTTGTTGATGTTGCGCAGGCGGATGTCCGCGATGAACTCGGCCTGGATCTGGTCGATGTCGAAGCCTTCCATCAGGTTCGGGATGACCTTCGCGTCCTCCTCGGTGCCGCGGATGATGGCGATCGCCTTATCGATGTCGAGCAGGATTTTACGCAGACCGAGCAGCAGATGCAGCTTGTCCTTTTTCTTGCCAAGCTCAAAGAATACGCGGCGGCGGACGCATTCCGTGCGCCACGACGTCCACTCCTCTAAAATCTGCTGTACGCCCAGAACGCGCGGCATGCCGCCGATGAGGACGTTGAAGTTGCACGAGAAGCTGTCCTGGAGCGTCGTCAGCTTCATCAGACGCGCCATCAGCTTTTCCGGGTCGGTGCCGCGCTTGAGGTCGATGGCGATCTTGAGGCCGGAAAGGTCGGTCTCGTCGCGCACGTCCGCGATCTCGCGCACCTTGCCGGTCTTGACCAGTTCCGCGATCTTGTCGATGATGGCCTCGATCGTGGTGGTGTATGGGATCTCCGTGACCTCGATGAGGTTTTCCTTCTTGTCGTACTGCCATTTCGCGCGCACCTTGAACGAGCCGCGGCCGCTCTCGTAGATCGCGCGCATCTCGCTCTCGTCATAGATCAGCTCGCCGCCGGTCGTGAAGTCCGGCGCCGGCATGGTCGAGAGGATGTCGTGCTCCGGGTTTTTAATGCACTCGATCGTCGTGCGGCATACCTCCTCGAGGTTGAAGCCGCAGAAGTTGGACGCCATGCCGACCGCGATGCCGGTATTGGCGGAGACGAGGATGTTCGGGAAGGTCGTCGGCAGCAGCGTCGGCTCCTTTATCTCGCCGTCATAGTTATCCACAAAATCCACAGCGTCCGTGTCGATGTCGCGGAACAGCTCGGCGCAGATGCCGTCGAGCTTGGCCTCGGTGTAACGCGGCGCGGCGTAGGCCATGTCGCGCGAATAGACCTTGCCGAAGTTGCCCTTGGAGTCGACAAACGGCGTCAGCAGCGCCTCGTTGCCGCGCGTCAGACGCACCATCGTCTCATAGATCGCCGCGTCGCCGTGCGGATTGAGCTTCATGGTCTGGCCGACGATATTCGCGGATTTCGTGCGGTTGCCGTTCAGCAGACCCATTTTATACATGGTATAGAGCAGCTTGCGGTGGGACGGCTTGAAGCCGTCGATCTCCGGGATGGCGCGCGACACGATAACGCTCATCGCGTAGGGCATATAGTTTTCGCGCAGCGTATCCGTGATGCGCCGGTCTACCGAGGGATGCTCTTTATATACTTTCGGTTCATCATTTTTCTTTTTTGCCATTTATAAATCTCCTGTTCGGGATCGTTTTTTCCGGTGAGCGCCGCCGAGCAGCGTACCGAAAGGCAGGAAGGACAGCAGCACCGCCGCAGCGAGGCCGCCGCCGAACCCCAGCAGATACATCTGCGGCAGGCGCAGGTAAATGACAGGGTCGTGATGGGTCGTCCAGACGTTCCACAGGCGCAGCACCATGGGATGAGCGAGGTACAGGCCGAAGGAATGCCGGGCGATAAAGCGCACGGGCGCCGGAAGCGTCCGGCACCGGCTGCACAGCGTCCACAGCATGAGCCACGTCGCAAAGACGTAGACCAGAAGGTCGGGGCGCAGCGAGGATGCGCTGAGCGAGGGGAACATATGGTTTGTCAGCAGCACGCCGAACGCCGAGAGCAGCCACACCGGCACGCTCACACAGAGCGGGCAGCGCTGCCATTTCTCATGCAGACGCAGCCAGATGCCGCCCGTATAGAACAGCGTCCAGCCGAAAAAGAGGCGGACCAGCGAAAGCGGCGCGTGAAACATCAGCATGCCGTTCGCCTGACACGCGATCAGCAGCTGCATGCCGAACGTCGCGGCCGCCGCGCACAGCATCAGCCGCCGCGGATATCTCTGCATCGCGATACAGAAAAAATCCGCCAGCAGGACGAACTGCACAAGGATGAATATGTAGTACAGATGGACATACGCGCCGCCGGTCAGCAGGTCGAAAAGCGGATGCTTGTGCGGCGTGCCGCACAGCGCCTCGAGAACGAGATACGCCGCCGACCAGAGAAAATACGGTGGCAGCACGCGCGACAGGCGGCGGCGCACTGCCGTCCAGCCCTGCGGCTCGAATTTCCCCTCCGCGAGCGCGCCTGCGTGACCGAATCCGGTCAGCACGAGGAACATCGGCACTGCAAAGCGCGAAAGCTGATTGCAGAGCATCGACAGCGTACCTGTGGCGCCGCCTGCCGAAACGTGTATCATCACAACGGCAAGCGCTGCCGCCGCCCGCAGTCCGTCCATTTGTCGAAACCTCATTGTTTTCCCCCCTGTGAAATGCTTAGGGCAACACCGCACGATTAAAGCTGCGCCGATATTGCCTTAGGAAATATCCGCCAGTTCGAGGTAGTCCACGCCGTGCTCGGCGATGTACTCCTTGCGTCCGGAAAGGTTGTCGCCGAGCAGCAGGTCGAACATTTCGCTCGTTGCGGCGGCGTCGTCCGGCGTGATGCGGATGAGGCGGCGCGTTTCCGGGTTCATCGTGGTTTCCCACATCATGTCCGCCTGGTTCTCGCCAAGACCCTTGGAGCGCTGGATAAGGATTTTCTTGCCCTCCAGCTTTTTGAGGATAGCCGCCTTTTCGGTTTCGTCGAAGGCGAAATAGCTCTTGTCGCGGTAGGTGATCTCGTAGAGCGGCGACTCCGCGATATAGACGTAGCCAAGCTCGATGAGCGTCGGGACCAGACGGTACAGCATGGTCAGGATAAGCGTGCGGATCTGGAAGCCGTCCACATCGGCATCGGTGCAGATGATGATGCGGTGCCAGCGCAGATTTTCGAGGTCGAACGCGGACAGATCCTTCGCCGCCTTGCCGCGCACCTCGATGCCGCAGCCGAGGACCTTGAGCAGGTCGGTGATGATGTCGCTCTTGAAAATCTTGTCGTAGTCCGCCTTGAGGCAGTTCAGGATTTTGCCGCGCACCGGCATGATGGCCTGAAATTCGCTGTCGCGGCCCTGCTTGACCGAGCCGAGCGCGGAGTCGCCCTCCACGATGTACAGCTCGCGGCGCGTGACGTCCTTCGTGCGGCAGTCTACGAACTTCTGCACGCGGTTTGCGAGGTCGATGTTGCCGGAGAGCTTCTTTTTGATGTTCAGACGCGCCTTTTCCGCCTGTTCGCGGCTGCGCTTGTTTATGAGGATCTGCTCGGCGATCTTGTCCGCCTCGACCTTATTCTCGATGAAGTAGATTTCGAGTCCCTCCTTGAGGAACTCGGTCATGGCCTCCTGAATGAAGCGGTTGGTGATGGCCTTTTTGGTCTGGTTCTCGTAGGAGGTCTGGGTCGAGAAGCAGTTGGTCACGAGCACAAGGCTGTCGAAAATGTCCTGATAGGTGACCTTGCTCTCGCTCTTGTTGTACTTGTTGTTCTGCTTGAGGTAGGCGTCGATAGCGGACACGAACGCCGAACGCACCGCCTTGTCGGGTGCGCCGCCGTGCTCGAGCCACGACGAGTTGTGGTAATACTCGATGCGGGACACCGCCGAGGAGAAGCAGAACGCGCAGGACAGCTTGACCTTGTACTCAGACTTGTCCGCGCGGTCGCGGCCGCGGCGCTCACCTTCGAGAAACTGCACCGAGGTCAGCGGTGTTTCGCCCGCCAGCTCGGTCACGTAGTCCACGATGCCGTTCTGGTAAAGGAACTCGGTATTCTCGAACTTGCTGCCGCTCACCTGATTTTTGAGCACGAACTTGATGTGGCTGTTGACGACCGCCTGACGCTTGAGCGTGTCGAGGTAGTAGTCCACCGGGATATTGATGTCGGTAAAAACCTCAAGGTCAGGCTTCCAGCGAATAGTCGTGCCAGTTTTCTTCGCGTTTGTCGGCTTTTTCGTGAAGCCTTCCTTGGTTCCGGTCTTGTTTACGCCCTTTTCGAAGTGCAGGCCGTACTCGAAGCCGTCGCGCACGATGGTGACGTCCATGTATTCCGAGGAATACTGCGTCGCGCAGGTGCCGAGACCGTTCAGGCCGAGCGAAAACTCATAGTTTTCGCCTGTGTCATTCTTGTACTTGCCGCCTGCGTACAGCTCGCAGAACACGAGTTCCCAGTTATAGCGCTGTTCCTTTTCGTTCCATTCGACCGGGATGCCGCGGCCGTGGTCGGAGACTTCGATCGAGCCGTCCGCATAGCGGACAGTCGTGATGTCGGTGCCGTAGCCCTCGCGCGCCTCGTCGATGGAGTTGGAGAGGATTTCGAACACTGCGTGCTCGCAGCCCTCCAGACCGTCCGAGCCGAAAATGACGCCCGGGCGCTTGCGCACGCGGTCCGCGCCCTTCAGCGAGGATATACTGTCGTTGCCGTAAGACGGCTTTGCTTTACTCATATACTCTAACCCCTATTTGAAGTTCTGAAATCCATAACTAATATATTATACGCTATTTTTGCGTTTTTTGCAACATTTATTCCGCTGCTGCGCGGGATGCCGCCGTCCATGCCGAAAAATCCGATGCCATCACCGCAGAAAACGCCCCTTTTAGTATAGCACAAATGTTCGTCTTTTCAAGACAAAAAAATGCGCATCTCTCGATGCGCACCGGCTTGCCGAACTTTACGGAGACTTCGGCAGGCCCATCTATCTGAAAGGAAGCGAAAGGGGGAGAAAACGCTTCTTATGTTTGGACTGTCCGGGAGCCTGCGCGGTATTCCGTCCCGCAGGGCCGAACAGATTTTATGGTCGGCACTCTAAAAGCACCTCAGAAAAGAATTTCCCATGAAATATCTATTTTCAAAGGGGATTGTTTCATTCCCTTGCTGTGATTCTATGATACCGGTTTTTCATGTCTAAAGTATGATAGAATTTTGAAGAAATCGTAAACACTCCATGTCTGTTCCGTGAACAGGTCTTCTCTCCCTGCCGCATTCCGGCAAAGCCGGAACAGACAGGGCAGGCGCATCGCAGTGCGCCGCATGAAATTCTCCATAAAAGTCCAGCTTTGCCGGACTTTTATGCCGCTGCCCGCGCCGCGGCGGCGCGGACGCCCCTGCCGTGCAGGGGTGAGGGGGGTATCGTTTCCGGTTTCTTCGGAACCGGAAACGTATCCAGGGGGGACAGCGTCCCCCCTGGACTTTTGCAAAAGAAAAGAGCAGATGCAAAGCATCTGCTCTCTGGAAATTCTATTTTAGCGGAACTTCTTCTTCTTAGCGCGTGCAGCCTCAGACTTCTTGCGGCGCTTGACGCTCGGGCTTTCATAATGCTCACGCTTACGGAGCTCGGAAAGCGTACCCGCCTTTGCACACGAACGCTTGAAACGACGCAGTGCGCTGTCAATAGATTCATTTTCCTTGATGCGGATCTCCGACACAGTTTTCCCTCCCTCCGCGCGTTCCTCTATGGAGGACGCTTTGCACAGCTTCATCTGCCACAGGCACATAAAACCGTAAGAATATTATATCTGTTTTTCCCGCCCGTGTCAACAAAAATCTTTCACGAACGAGCAGATTTTGCGTTTTTTATTTTACGACCAGGTTTACGATCTTGCCCGGGACAACGATCTGCTTGACGATCTGCTTGCCCTCGATGGCGTGCTGTACCTTTTCCTCGGCCAGTGCCGCGTCGATTGCAGCCTGCTTGTCGGCATCTGCTGCGAGCTTGATGGTGCCCTTGAGCTTGCCGTTGACCTGAACCGCCATCTCGACCGTGCTCTCGACCGTCTTTGCCTCGTCGTATGCCGGCCACGGCGCGACGGACAGCAGGCCGGTCTCGCCGAGCTGCTGCCACAGCTCCTCGGTGATGTGCGGAGCAAACGGATTGAGCAGCGCGAGGAAGGTCTTGTACTCGGCCTTGTTTACGCCCT
>OLQV01002687.1_pt1 | contig 11373 bp, 9 predicted proteins | sample 1672371 | NCBI WGS metagenome assembly OLQV01 (sample SAMEA3136676, study PRJEB25190) | human gut metagenome
TGTCGTCGTTGATGATGCAGGTCTTGCCCTTGATGTCACCGATGATGCCCATGACCTCGGCGGCGTTGTGGCGCGGACGGCCCTTGTGGGCGATGGCCAGGTCGCAGCCGAGCATGTCGGACAGCTTCTTGGCGGCCTTGGCGCGGCCCACATCGGGGGAGACGACAACCAGGTTGTCGGTGTCGAAGTGCATGTCGTTGTAGTACTGGCCAAACAGCGGCAGCGCGGACAGGTGGTTAACCGGGATATCGAAGAAGCCCTGAATCTGGCCCTGGTGCAGGTCGAGGGTGATGATGCGGTTGACGCCGGCGCGCTCGAGCAGGTTGGCGACGAGGCGGGCGGTGATGGGCTCGCGCGGGCCGGCCTTGCGGTCCTGGCGGGCATAGCCGTAGTGGGTGATAACGGCGGTGATGGAGCGGGCGGATGCGCGCTTGGCAGCGTCGGTGGCGATGAGCAGCTCCATGAGCATGTCGTTGACGTTGCCGCCGGCCACGGACTGAATCAGGAAGACGTCGGCGCCGCGGACGGTCTCGTCGTAGCGGGCGTAAATCTCACCGTTGGCGAACTGCTTTAGCGTAAGGCCCGAAAGCTCGACCCCAAGGAACTCAGCGATCTTCTGAGCGAGGGGACGGTTGGAGGAACCGGAATACACGCGGATGGACTTGCGCATATTCTCCGACTTCTCGGGATCATTAATCGGCATTACCCTTCTCCTTTATATCGAATGCCATATAGATGCCTTGTTGCATTGTAACCGCGCGACGGGGCTTATTGAGTCTTGATAACGTCTTTACCGTCAACGGACACGAACCGACCACTCATCCGGTCGCGCAGGTCACGATAGAAAAAGGAGCCGTCCCCATGGGAACAGCTCCTTTTGTGCTTGGTAAAACGTTATGCCTCGTCGTCCTCGTGCAGGCGGCGGCGGTAATCGGCGGCCCAGCCCTCAATATTTACCTGACGGGCGCGGCCCAGTCCGAGCGCGTCTGCCGGGACCGGCTCGGTGATGACGGAGCCGGCGGCCACGAGCGCGCCGTCGCCGATCTGAGCGGGTGCGACCATCATGGTGTCGGAACCGATGAAGACATCCTTGCCGATGACGGTCTTGTGCTTGTGCACGCCGTCGTAGTTGCAGGTGATGGAGCCCGCGCCCACGTTGACGCCGGAGCCCATGGTGGTGTCGCCGATGTAGGACAGGTGCGGAACCTTGGAGCCCTCGCCGATCGTGGACTTCTTGATCTCCACGTGCGTGCCGGCCTTGGAACCGTCGAGCATGTGGGTGCCCGGGCGCAGGTAGGCGCGCGGGCCGCAGTCGACGCCGTTCTCGATGACGGCCTCGATGGCGATGGTCTCATCGATGGTGCAGCCGCTGCCGACGGTGGTGTCGGTGAGGCGGCTGTTGGGGCCGAGCTGGCACTCCTCGCCCACGGTGACGTGGCCGATCAGATGTGTCTGCGGCCACACGACGGTGTCGCGGCCGATAACGGCATCGGGGCCGATCCAGGCCTGCGTGGGATCGATGAAGGTAACACCCTCGGCCATCCAGCGCTCGTTGATGCGGTCGCGCGCGATGGCGGTGAGCTGCGCGAGCTGGATGCGGCTGTTGACGCCCAGGCCGTCGCGGTAGTCGTCACAGTGGAAGATGGAGACCGCCTGGCCGTGACCCTTGAGGATCTCGAGCATGTCGGGCAGGTAGTACTCGGACTGCGCGTTGTCGTTGCCGATCTCGTCGATATGCGCGGCAAGCTGAGCGCCGTCGAAGGCGTAGCAGCCGGCGTTGCACTCGAGCAACGTGGCGGCCTGCTCGGGCGTGCAGTCCTTCTGCTCGATGATGCGCTCAATCTGGCCGTCGGCGCCCAGCTTGATGCGACCGTAGCCAAAGGGGTCGGGCGGGGTCATGGTCATGACGGTGCAGGCGAGCTCGCCGGTAGCGACGGTCTGCGCGAACTTGGCGACGGTGTCGGCGGTGATGAGCGGCAGGTCGCCGTTGAGCACGACAACGGGGCCTTGCGCGATGCCGCAGGCCTCGAGTGCGACCTTTACGGCGTGGCCGGTGCCCAGGCGCTCGGTCTGCTCGACGCACTCGACCTTGGTGGCGCTGTTGGCGTAGGCGCCGTCGATAAGGGCGCGCATCTCGTCGGCGTGGCTGCCGATGACGACCACGACGCGGCTGCAGCCGGCCTTGATGGTGGCGTCGACGATCCACTGGACCATGGGCTTGCCCAGGATCTTGTGCGAAACCTTGCAGTGGTTCGACTTCATGCGGGTGCCCTCGCCGGCGGCGAGGATAATTGCGGTTGCGTCCATGTGATCTCCTGTTACGTTATAGAGACGTGTGTTTGGAAACGATACACGGCGCAATATGATACCGCAGGCATATGATGAGCGCGTAGCGATTGGCGCGTGACGGCCGATGTCGCTGCTGCCGGCGTGGTGTTTGCGCTGGCTGTGCATGGCGGCGGCGCTGCGGCGTTGGCGTTTGAGCGAGAGGATGGGGGTGCCCGTGGACAACATACGAGAGGAGTTTGGCGGCGAGCCCGTCGCGGCATTCTCGATGTCGCATCCGGCTGTGCCGGCATTCTATATAGTGCTGACGCTGGGGCTCACCATGTTCTCGATGCAACCGGTGCTGATCGCGCTGTCGCTTGCGGGCGGGCTGGCGTACGGGCTTGCGACGCGCGGTGCTGCGCGCACGTTGGGGGCGCTTCGCTGGCAGTTGCCGGTGATTTTGATTATCGCGCTGGTCAATCCGCTGTTTAGCGCCTCGGGCTCGACGGAGCTGTTCCGTATTGGCATGCGCGCGGTGTATCTGGAAAGCATGGTATACGGCCTGTGCATGGGCGGGCTGTTTGTGGCGAGCGTGCTGTGGTTTGAGGCCGCGGCGTCGATGCTCGAATACGACAAGGTGCTCGCACTGTTAGGCAACGCCGCGCCGGTGATCGCGCTTATGATCTCGATGTGCATGCGGCTTATCCCACAGTTTTTGCGCCGCGGCCGCACGGTGCTGGCGGTGCAGGACGCGATTGATGTACCGGGGCGTGCGCCGGCCGACCCCGTGCGCTCGCGCTTGCGGGCATCGAGTGTGTTGATGGGCTGGGGCATGGAAGATTCGCTGGAGCGCGCGGACGCGATGCGCTCGCGCGGGTGGGGTGCCGCGACGCGTCGTACGACGTATGCGCGGTATCGGCTGGGGCGCAGTGACGTTGCCGCGCTGGCCGGGCTCGTACTGTTTGGCGCTGCCGCGGTGGCGGTGGCGTGGACCGCGACGACGCAGTATTCGTTTTATCCGCAGCTCTCGGTGCCGGCGCCGTGGCCAGGCTATGTCGTGTACGCCACCTGGATGGTGTTGCCTTGCGCGTCGCACGCGATTGATGAGAAGAGGTTTGGCTGATGGCTCGGTTGGATAGGAGCTCGGCGGCGGGTGTGGCATATAGCTCGGCCGCGCCGGCGATTGAGGTGCGGAGCCTGAGCTTTGCCTACCCCGATGCTGATGCTGCGGTGCTCGAGGGGCTCGACTGGTCTGTTCCCCAAGGTGCATTTGCGCTGCTTGTTGGCGGTACCGGATCGGGTAAGTCGACGCTGCTGTCGCTGCTCAAGCCCGAGATCGCTCCGGCGGGCGAGCGCACTGGCGAACTGAGCGTGCTGGGCGAGAACGTTGCCGACATGGACGTGCGGGCATCGGCGGAGCGCGTGGGCTATGTGTTCCAGGATCCCGAGAACCAGATCGTGTGCGAAACCGTGTGGCACGAGATGGCGTTTGGCCTGGAAAACTTGGGGCTAGCACGTGATGAGATGCGCCGTCGCGTAGCTGAGACCAGCTATTTCTTTGGGCTGGAAGATTGGCTTCACCGCGATACTGACACGCTTTCGGGTGGTCGCAAACAGTTGCTGTCGTTGGCGGCCGCTCTGGCGCTGCGCCCGCGCGTGCTGCTGCTCGACGAGCCCACGTCTCAGCTCGATCCCGTTGCCGAGAAGAATTTCCTGCACGCGCTGTTTCGTGTGAATCGCGAGCTGGGCTGCACGGTTGTTGTGGCGACGCACCAGCCGCGCCCAATGCTCGAATACGCGACGTGTGCGTACCAGATTGAGGATGGCCGCGTGCACGAGGCGGCGGATATGGCTTCTTTGGTACGCCGAGAATCGCTGTTTTCCGATGACACGTTGGGGTGGGGTGCCATCCGATGTGCAAAAAACGGAGTATTCAGCAGGCGTGAGGACAATTTGGGCTCTCTGGAGCCGCCCGGGGACGTATCGAGCGCGAAAAAAAGTTTGGAATTGGACAAATCGTCCGAATTTGTGGCGCAACCGTCGCTCGAGAACGGCTTGGAAGCCTTCTCGCGCACGGATGGAAGCAGAATACTCCAAAAAATGCACGCTGGGTCGGCTACCACCCTGTCGGAAGGTTGGTTTCGCTACGATCGAGCGTCCGGCTGGGTGTTGCGTGGGCTCGATGCGTCGTTTTCGGCCGGTGCGGTGCATGCGATCGTGGGCGGCAACGGATGCGGCAAGTCGACGATGCTCTCGGTGCTGGCGAAGACCGCCAAGCTGCAGCACGGCCGCATGGTGCGCGGAGCGGCCTCGGCGGCGCTGCTGCCTCAGAATCCCAAAGCATTGCTGGTTGCCGAGACGGTGTGCGACGAGCTGATGGAATGGGCTTCAGCCTGCGGATATGACGAGACCGTGGCGCGGGAGCGCGCGGCGAGCTTGGGACTGGACGGCCTGGAGACGCGCCACCCCTACGACCTCTCGGGCGGACAGCGCCAGCTGCTCGCACTGGCAAAGCTGCTGCTGATCGGCCCCGAGCTGCTGCTGCTTGACGAGCCCACGAAGGGCTTGGACCTGGAGAGCCGCCGCATCATCGCCCGCGCCCTGCGTGACCATGCGAAGGTTGGCGGCACCGTCATCATGGCCACGCACGATCTGGATTTTGCCGAGCAGGTAGCCGACGACGTCGCCATGATGTTTGACGGCGAGATTGCCTGCATGGAGTCCCCGGCCGACTTCTTTGCCGACAACGTGTTCTATAGGGCGTGATGGGATGACGGACTGTCGTTTCTCGCGTTTGCTTGCAAAACTGGAGATCCCGCTGTTGTTGGCGGTGCCGGCGGTGATGGCTGCCGCGTTGCTGGCGGGTGTTGAGCAGGCAGCGTTGGCCATGCTGGTTGTGGTGGCGTTGGTGCTTGTGCTGTTCTTTGCGGGCTATGAGGCATCGCGTCCAGGCCTGCGTCAGATTATGCCCACGCTGGTGCTGGCGGCGCTGGCGGCGGCGGGGCGCATCCTGTTTGGACCCATTCCCGACTTTAAACCCGTGAGTGCCATCGCCATTATCGCCGGGGCGACACTCGGTCGTCGTAACGGCTTTATGGTCGGTGCGTTGGCGGCGCTGACCAGCAATTTCTTTTTTGGGCAGGGCATGTGGACGCCGTGGCAGATGTATGCCTGGGGGCTCGTGGGATACGTTGGCGGTGCGCTGGCGCATGCCGGCGCTTTTGATCGCGCCGATGGCGCCGTGCGTATGCCGGCGCTGCTGACCTACGGCTTTGCTTCGGGTTTGCTGTACGGCGTTGTGATCAACGCCTACGACATTATCGGTTTTGTTCAACCGCTCACGTGGGCGGGTGCCATGGCGCGTCTTGCCACGGCAGTGCCGTTCGATATCACACACGGTCTCGCGACCTGCGTGTTCTTGGCCGCCTTGTACAAGCCTTGGTGCCGTCGCATTAACCGTGTCGTCGTGAAATACGGGCTGTAAGGCATTTCGCGTTCCCACACGAACTTGCGGTGGAATAGTTCTCGTTTTTGGCTATTTGCTGCCCAAACAGGAACTATTCCACCGCAACTTATAGGGGGAGAGGGGTCACATGATCTGTTTTCCTCCGTCCCCGGGAATCATTTTGGGGGTTAGAGCTCCAGGGCGAGGGTGACGGGGCAGTGGTCGCTGCCGAAGATGTCGCCACGGATACCGGTGTCGCGAACGTTGGCGGCGATTGCGTCGCTTACCAGGAAGTAGTCGATGCGCCAGCCGGCGTTGTTCTTGCGGGCATTAAAGCGGTAGCTCCACCAGCTGTAGACGCCCTCGACGTCGGGGTTTGCCGCGCGCCAGGTATCGGTAAAACCGGCGTCGAGCAGCTCGGTAAACTTACCGCGCTCCTCGTCCGAAAATCCTGCGTTGCCGCGGTTGGACTTGGGGTTCTTAAGGTCGATTTCCTCGTGCGCCACGTTAAAGTCGCCGCAGGTCACCACAGGCTTGCCGGTCTCGTGCTCAAGCGCGCTCAAAAAGCCGCGATAGGCATCGTCCCAGGCCATGCGCACATCGATGCGCGCGAGCTCATTTTGGGCGTTGGGCGTATAGACGTCGACAAACCAAAACTTGTCGAACTCGAGCGCGCAGACGCGGCCCTCGGTTGCGGCTTGGGCAACGAGCTCGGCGGCCTCGCCCTCGCCGGCGTAGGGCAGCAGCGCGTCGGCGCGCAGCACGCGTAGCGGCTCCTGGCGGCTAAAGACCGCGGTGCCCGAATAGCCTTTGCGCTCGGCGTAGCTCCAGGTTTGGTGATAGCCGGGCAGGTCGATATCGACCTGGCCCTCCTGCAGCTTGGTCTCCTGCAGCGCCAGGATATCGACGTCGAGTTCTTGCGCGATCTGGATAAAGCTCGGGTCCTTTTTGAGCACGGCGCGCAGGCCGTTGACGTTCCACGAGGCGAAAGTGTAAGTCTGAGGCATGGTGTCCTTTCGACGGGGTTGGCAGGCTTAAGATTAGCGCAACAGGGGCGGGGTGGGCTCCGTGCATGCTGACTTAAAGGCCGCATGCTGGGACGTCGCTCAACGCTGCCCGACTAACAAGGACGGAGGACTCATATGACGCAGGCAATATCGGACCCCAGGCAGGCCTCCGCCGCGCTGGCGGATCTGTTTGACACCCACAAGCGCGTGGTCTTCTTTGGCGGCGCTGGTGTTTCCACGGCAAGTGGCATCCCCGATTTCCGCAGCGTGGACGGCCTGTATCACCAGCAGTTTGCCTATCCGCCCGAGACCATGCTGTCGCATAGCTTTTACGAGGCACATCCTGCGGAGTTCTTCGACTTTTACCGCACCAAGATGATCGCGCTTAACGCTAAGCCTAACCGCTGCCACACCAAGCTGGCCGAGCTGGAGCGCGCCGGCAAGCTCGACGCCGTGGTGACGCAAAATATCGACGGTCTGCACCAGGCGGCCGGCTCGCAGCGCGTGTTCGAGCTGCACGGATCGGTCCATCGCAACATTTGCCAGTCGTGCGGCGCGGTCTATAGCGCCGAGTGGATTTGCTCGCGCGAGCACGAGGACGCCGCGGGCGTGCCTGTGTGTCCTGCGTGCGGCGGGCGCATCAAGCCCGATGTGGTGCTCTACGAGGAGCCGCTCGATGAGCATGTGCTGACCGGTGCCGTTGCCGCCATCGCCGCGGCCGATGCCCTCATTGTGGGTGGGACCTCGCTCGTGGTGTATCCGGCGGCGGGCCTTACGCGTTACTTTACCGGCGATACGCTGGCCATATGCAACCTTGCTCCCACCGATCAGGATGCAAATGCCGACCTGCTGATTTCTTGCGACATCGCGGCCGCGTTTGCGTTCTAGCCCGCGCGCGCGGATACAATAGAAAGACTGAGTGCAAAGCGACCCCGCCGCCAGCTCTCCAAGCTCGGCGGCGTGGGCATTTTAGGAGGATGTTCATGGCGAACGACAGCAAGACATGGCGGTGCGGAAAGTACGAGCTCAGCTTTGACCGTCCGCGCATCATGGGCGTCCTCAACGTGACGCCCGATTCGTTTAGCGATGGCGGGGAGCACTTCGACCCCGATGCCGCCATCGAGTACGGCCTGGCGATGCTCGACGCCGGCGCCGACATCATCGACGTGGGCGGTGAGTCCACGCGTCCCGGCTTTACTCCGGTCAACCCCGACGAGGAGGCTCGCCGCGTGCTGCCCGTTGTGCGCGCGCTGGCCAAAGAGGGTGCCATCGTCTCGATCGACACGCGCCACGTGGCGGTTGCCAAGGCGGCCGTGCGCTGCGGCGCCTCGATCGTCAACGACGTGACCGGCTTCACCGATCCCAAGATGGTCGAGTTTGTTAAGACGAGCACCTGCGGCGTCATCGTGATGCACGCCGGCGAGGTCGCCGCACCCGCCCGCACGCACGCGACGGTGCAGCTCGATACCTCGGCTGCGGCGTTTGTTGCCGAGAAGGCGCGCGAAGCGGCTGCCGAGGCCGCGCGCGAGGCCGAGAAGCCGGCCCGTCGCCGTCGTGGCAAGTTGCTGGGCGAGCCTAAGCCGGAGGCCAAGCTTCCGGGCGGCGTGGTGCAGCCCTCGTTGCCGTTTGGCGAACCGGAGCCCACGTCCGAGCCTGTAACCGAGCTGGGGCAGGAGACGCCGGCCGCCGAGCAGGCAGCTGCCGCCGAGACCGTCGCGCCCGCGCCCGAGGCCGCGTCCGCAGCCACCGAGGCCGCATCGGAGCCCAATGACCGCCTGGCCGCCATGATGCGCCGCAGCGCCCGCCGCGAGGAAGCCTACGTGCCCACCTCGCAGCTCCGCCGCTTCACCCTGCCCGATTCGGCGCCCATCATGCGCCGCGTCATGGGCTTTCTGTCCGACCAGGCCCGCACGCTCATCCATGCCGGCGTGTCGCGCGACCGCATCTGCATCGATCCTGGCCCGGGCTTTGGTAAGTCGGCTAACGAGGACATCGTCATCCAGCGCGAGACTGCCAAGATGGCGTCACTGGGCTATCCGCTCATGTGCGCCGTGTCGCGCAAGCGCTTTGTGGGCGCCGTCTCGGGCGTGACCGAGGCCGCCGAGCGCGATGCCGCTACGTTTGGCGTGTGCCTGGGCGCCATCCAGGCCGGCGCCAACATCGTGCGCGTGCACGACGCCGCGGGTTTTGCGCAGTTCCTGAACGGTTACTGGGCGGTTGCCAAGCCGCAGCCGCGCCGCGCGTTTGTGGCCGTGGGCTCCAACCTGGGGCATCGCTGCGACAACATCCGCGCCGCACGCGAGATGATCGCCGAGATTCCACTCACCTGCGTGTCTAACTCCTCCAAGATTTACGAGAGCGAGCCTGCCTACGAGACGCGCCAGGACGCGTTTGCCAACGCCGTCATCGAGATCAAGACCGAGCTGGCGCCGTTGGTGCTGCTCGACGAGCTTATGAAGATCGAGGCTGAGCTGGGGCGCGACCGCTCCAAAAAGGCCAAGGCCAACGGCCCGCGCACCATCGACCTGGACCTGCTGTGGATGGACGGCGAGACCCACGGCGGCAAAAAGCTGCGCCTGCCGCATCCGCTGATCGGCGAACGCGACTTTGTGCTGGTGCCGCTCGAGGACCTGATGCACGACCCGGCGCGGTTCTTCCGCTACAACGGTGTCGAGGTCAAGGAGCCCGAGGACCGCGTGGGCCATATCGTGGGCGAATTGGGGCGTATGTAGATGATCGAGATGAATGCTGTTGCCGCCGGTACCGAGCTTGACGCCGCGCGTGACGCGGGCCGCGAGGGTGCGTCCGCGGGCTGGTGCGCATGGAGCGCGGGCGATGCCTCGCTGACGTTTTCGCTGGTCGTGCGTCCGGATGTGAACATGCATGCCTTCCACGGCCTGCCGTTTGTGGCTGCGATGGGCATGATGGACGCGCTCGTGGGCACGGCTTCGACGCCGGGGTTGGGCCTTGCCGGTAAGGTGGGTATCCAGTGGCCGAGCGATATCGTGTGCGGTGCGCCTGCGTTTGAGACGTCGCTCGCGCGTGTTGCCGTGAACGGCGGCGCCGGTGCTGCGGGCATGTTCGGTGCCGTGACGGTGGATATTGAGCGTTCGGCGTTGAGTGAGCTCGGTGTGGATGTGGCTGACGAAGCGCTGGTCGAGGCGCTGGCCGCCGCCATGCTGGCCCGCGTGGACGCCTGGGCGGTTGTTGCCAACACGCCGCAAGGCGCCGCAGGGCCGCTGGCTCCCGTGCTGGGCGAGTATTTCGACATGGTGCCGCTGCTCGGTCGCCAAGTTGCGGCGGTGTCGCCCAACGGCTTGCCGCTTGCGGTCGGTGTGTTTGCGGGCCTGGACATCTGGGGCCGCGCGACCATCAAGACCGATGCCGGCGAGCAGGAGTTTCCGCCCGAGGCCGTACGGATTCGCGGTCTGTAACGCAGGGCACCAGAGCTCAAAGACAACGATGACAACGAAGCCCTCTTCGGCCTGTGCCGGGGAGGGCTTTGCGTGACTGCGGGGTAGCACCTCGGACCTATTCCTCAAAACTGAAAATTTTTCGATTTTGAGGAATAGGCTTGGCGAGCATTTGCGGGGACTGTGGCATCGGGCGTGCTTGACTTAAGCTCCTGCTCTATCCCAGCTCCTGCATGCGGCGGTAGATTTCGCAGATACCCTTGATGGTGAGCTGTCCGTCGACCACGTCGAAGGCATCGGTCGAATCGGCGACGATGCTGGCGAGACCGCCCGTGGCGATAACGGTGGCATCCTCGCGGCCCAGCTCGCGCTTCATGCGCGCGACCAGGCCCTCAGCCATGGCGGCGGCGCCCGTTACGGCGCCGACCTTGATGCACTCCTCGGTATCGCGGCCGATGGCGTGCTCGGGCGCCTCGAGCGGCACGCTGGCGAGCTTGGCGGCACGGGCGGCAAGCGCGTCCATGGAGATGCGGATGCCCGGCGCGATCGCTCCGCCAATGTAATAGCCGTCCTCATCGATGACGTCGATATTGGTCGCGGTGCCAAAGTCCACCACGATTGCCGGCGCGCCGTAGAAAGTTTCGGCCGCAACGGCGTTAGCGACGCGATCGGCGCCCACGGCCTGGGGACGCGCCGCGCGCAGCTTGGTCACCGCGGCCGTCTGCGGCCCAATGACGATGGCGTCTGCGGCAATGCGGTCGGCCACGGCGTGCCATTCGCGCGAGAGCTGCGGCACCACGCCCGCAAAGGCGATCGCGTCGACCGCGTCGAGCGAAAGGCCGTACATCTTAAAGAAACCCATCAGGCGCACATGGATCTCGTCGGCGGTATAAGAGCGGTCGGTGGGCATGCGCCACGACTGCACCAGCTCGTCTCCGTCAAACAGGCCCATGGCCGTCTGCGTGTTTCCCATATCGATAGCGAGCAGCATGTCTACTCCCGGTGTTGGCATAAAAGGACGCGCACCATTGTATACGTGCCGTCGACGGCGTTCGGCTGCGATTCGTTTACGGTGATAGGGGCTGAGGGGTTTAAATATGAAGGAATTATGCTCTACGAGATTTTCCTTGCCGTTTACCGAACTCCCGCGTAATATTCTTTCTTGCGCACATGAGGCGCCCAGACATTGCGGGGTGGAGCAGTCTGGTAGCTCGCCGGGCTCATAACCCGGAGGTCGTAG
>OLQV01002695.1_pt1 | contig 11351 bp, 10 predicted proteins | sample 1672371 | NCBI WGS metagenome assembly OLQV01 (sample SAMEA3136676, study PRJEB25190) | human gut metagenome
ATTTGATTTTAGATAGTTATGAAAAAGACTTTGATTTAATTCTTTGTAGAAATGTGATAATTTACTTTAAAGATGAAGTAAAACAAAAGATAATAGAAGATTTTATTAAATCTTTAAAGGTAGGAGGACTACTTTTTGTTGGAGCAACAGAAAGTATAAACACATATAAGACAAGTGGATTAGAAAAATTATCACCATTTATTTATAAGAAAATATAAGGAGGGTAAAAATTGGATACATCACAATATTTAAGTATGTTTTTGGATGAGTCAATGGATAATCTTCAAACACTTAATGAAGCGTTACTTAATTTAGAACAAAATCCAAATGACATAGAAATGTTAAATCAAATTTTTAGAGTGGCACATACTATTAAAGGTATGGCAGCAACTATGGGGTTCACAGCAATGGCTGAATTAACTCATAAAATGGAAGATGTTTTATCTAATTTTAGAGAAGGTAAATTAGAGGTAAGTGAAAATGTTGTTACAGTGCTATTTAATTGTCTTGATACCTTAGAAACTATGGTTAATAATATAGAAGCAGGGGTAGATGATGAAGTTGATGTAACAGATATAGTACAATCCTTGGGAAATATAGTAAATGGTAATGGGAAAGAATTAGAAGTTGTTGTTGAACATGGTGAAGAAGGCGGAAAAGAAGATAAGAAAATAAAGGTTGAGTTAAATCAATATGATATATCAATTGTAAGGCAAGCTATTAAAGGTGGATTTAACACTTTAAATGTTCAGATAAGATTAAGTGAAGAAACATTATTAAAATCTGCAAGAGCTTTCTTAATATTTCAAGAGTTAGAATCACAAGGTGAAATAATAAAATCAAAACCAACAATTGAAGATATAGAAACTGAAAACTTTGACTTTGATATTTATTTCCTTCTTGTAACTAAAAAATCTGCACAAGAAATCAGTGATATTGTTGAAAATATTTCAGAAGTTGTAAGTGTAACAGTTGAAGATGTAGATATAGATATTGAAGATTTAGAACAAGAAGAAGCGCAAGTTCAAAAATCTGAAGTGGTAGCAACTCCTGTTAAACCTAAAGATATTGCAACTAAAAAAGCTCCAGAAGTTAAGAGAGAACCTAGAGCTAACAACAAGAAGGCTCATCAGTCAGTAAGAGTAGATTTACAAAGAATAGATACACTTATGAATATGGTATCAGAACTTGTAATATATAGAACAAGACTTGAACAGATAGTTGTAAATAACAAATCACCAGAATTGGTGGAGACGTTAGAGCAAGTTGAGAGAACTACTTCTGATTTACAGGATTTAGTAATGAAGATTAGAATGCTTCCGTTAGATGTTGTATTTAATAGATTCCCTAGAATGATGAGAGATTTAGCTGTTGATTTAGGTAAAGAAATAGATTTTATCATTGAAGGAGCAGATACAGAACTAGATAGAACTGTAATTGATGAAATTGGTGAACCACTTATTCACTTATTAAGAAATTCTGCTGATCATGGAATTGAAAAGAAGGAAGATAGAATAGCAGCTGGAAAGCCAGTGCAAGGTACAGTTAAGCTAATGGCTTATCAAGAAGGTACAAAAGCTATCATAAAGGTTACTGATGATGGTGCAGGAATCAATGTTGATAAGATAAAAGCTAAAGCTGAAAAGGTTGGTATTTCTACATCAGGGCTTACTGAACAAGAAATAAAGAATTTAATATTCCATCAAGGCTTCTCAACTAACGAAGTTGTTACAGATGTTTCAGGAAGAGGCGTTGGAATGGACGTTGTAAAGACTAAGATAGAAGCTTTAGGTGGAACAGTAGAATTACATAGTGAACTAGGAAAAGGTACATCATTTATAGTTACTCTTCCATTAACATTACAAATAATTCAAGCTCTATTAGTTAAAGTTGGAGAAGAAACTTTTGCAATTTCTTTAGGATTTATCGATAGAGTTATAGAGTTTAAAGATGAATATGTGAAACAAACTAATGGAGAAGAAGTGATTGTATATAGAGATAAAATTATTCCATTAGTAAGATTAAATAAAATATTAGGCATTGAATCAGGTTCAAGAGGAAAAGAATATGTAATAATCGTTAAAATAGGCAATAAATTAAGCGGGTTATTAGTAGATTCTTTACTTGGACAACAAGAAATAGTTATAAAACCATTAGGAAAGATATTTAAAGATACTAAGGCTTATATAGGAGCAACTATATTAGGTGATGGTTTAGTAACGTTAATATTAGATGTTGGTTCATTGGTATAGTGATGAGGTGAGAACGATGGATTATAGAAACTTGAGTTCTATGCAGTTAGATGCATTGAGAGAAGTATTTAATATAGGTTCAGGAAATGCAGCTACATCATTGTCATTTCTTTTGAATAGAAAGATAGATATGGGGATACCCAATATAAAAATAGTAAGGCTAGAAGAAATTTTAGAAAATGACTTAAATAATGAGGTCATTGCAGTATTGGTAAAAGTTATAGGAGAAGCTCCAGGAAATATATTATATGCCTTTGATAAGCATGTTGCTAAAGAAATAATAGAAGCGTTGATTTCTAATAGTGATGTATTTAGCGATATAGGAATGTCTGCTATAGCTGAAATAGGTAATATAATAGCATCATCTTATATGAATTCCATTGTATCATTTACAGGGATTAAAATGATTGCTTCTGTTCCAGCAGTGACTCATGATATGTTTAATGCAATTCTGACCTCGACATTTATTGAGTCTGGTCAATATGATGATTATATTTTAGATATAGAAACATTATTTAAAGGGCACAATGGCCAAGATGTATTAGGACATTTTTACTACATACCGCAGCCAGGGTCTTTAGAAAATATATTGAAGCAATTAGGAATGGTTTAAATTTAGGAGGAATAGAAAAATGGCAAAAATATTAATAGTTGACGACGCAGCATTTATGAGAATGATGATAAAGGATATTTTAACAAAGAATGGATATGAAGTAGTAGCTGAAGCAGCAAATGGAGTAGAGGCAGTAGAATTATATAAATCACATCAACCAGACTTAGTAACAATGGATATAACAATGCCTGAAATGGATGGAATAGAAGCAGTGAAACAAATTAAAGCAGTTAATCCAGCTGCAAAAGTTATAATGTGTTCAGCAATGGGGCAACAATCAATGGTTATGGATGCTATAAAGGCAGGAGCAAATGACTTTATAGTTAAGCCGTTCCAAGCAGATAGAGTTTTAGAAGCAGTTAAGAAAATAGTAGGATAATATTTTATAGCGGAGGAGTAGCTATGCAATTTATAATCTTTAGATTAGGTAGCGAATATTTTGCTACAGAAACTGAAAAAATACAAAATATAAGTGATATTATGCAAATAACTAAAGTTCCTACAGCACCTTCTTATATAAAAGGTCTTATTAATTTAAGAGGTAGCATCAAACCTTTAGTTGATATTGGTATGCTTTTAAATATTAAAAATCAAAGTGAAAATCAAAATATAATAATATTAAAACTTGATGAAGAAGAAGTGGGAATAGCTGTTGATGAAGTGATAGAAGTGGCAGATATAGATTTAAATATGTTGCAAAACACATCAATAGACAGCAAAGAATATATTAAAGGTGTAATAGAATTTAATAAATATTTATTAACTGTTATTGATATAAATAAAATTGTTAATATATAGATTTAGTAAAAAATAAGGAGGAATATTTATGGCGGAAGTACTATCTCAGGAAGAGATAGATGCACTTTTATCAGCTTTGTCATCAGGAGATGTAGAGCCAGAAACTATAGATTCTGTGGAAGAAGACATACATAAAGTGAAGCAATATGATTTTAAAACCCCACAAAAATTCTCCAAAGATCATATTAGAACATTAGAAAAGGTTCATACTAAATTTGCGAGATTAATAAGCAATTATTTAACTATGCAAACTCGTAAGAGTGTTAAAGTAAATGTAGAAAATGTTGAACAGGTTCCTTATGAAGAGTTCATAAGATCTATTCCAAATCCTACTATAATCTCATATTTTAAGTTACATCCAATGCAAGGAAATATAGTAATGGAATTAAATCCGGAATTTGGTTTTCAAATATTGGATTTACTTTTGGGTGGTTTTGGAGTTAAACGAGGAATAGATAAAGATTTAACTGAAATTGAAAAAAATATACTATCTAAAGTGTGCAGAGAAATTATTGAACAATTAGAATCTGGGTGGTCTGAAATAATGGAAGTAACTCCGGAGTTTGAATCATTAGATACAAATCCTACTGCAAACCAGACATTAGCACCAAATGAGCCTGTGGCATTAATAAGCTTTTTAGTGGAATTTGGAGAGGATAGTACATATATTAATTTATGTATTCCTTATTTAAGTATAGAAAAGCTTCTAGATAAGTTAGTAGTAGAATATTGGTTAAGAAGTTCTGATGATGAAGATGAAGAAGATTTAGTGGAAATTATTAAGGGAACAATCCAACCTGTAGAGTTAAAAATAAAAGCTGAACTTGGTAAGACTCAAATAAATGTTGAAGAATTTTTGGATTTAGTAGTTGGAGATGTACTAAAGCTAGATACTAAAACAATAGAGCCTATAAAGGTATATGTAGAAGATGAGTTATGCTACAGTGGAAAACCAGGAATTATTGGGAAAATGGCAGGAGTAGAACTTTTAGATACTATAAATAAGGATGTGAAAACAGATGAGTAATGGTTTTTTATCTCAAGATGAAATTAACTCATTATTAAATGGTGAGTTAAATAATGATAATGAAGTTGAAAATAATGAAGAATTATTAAGTGATTTAGAAAAAGATTTGCTAGGGGAAGTTGGAAATATATCTATGGGATCTGCTTCCACAGCATTATATCAATTACTTAATCAAAAAGTTAACATAACAACACCAGTAGTAACGGTGACAACAATAAAACAAATTAAAGAAAATTTTGACGTTCCTAATATAATACTAGATGTAGAATATGTTGAAGGTATTTCTGGAAGAAATATGCTGATGATGAAAATATCAGATGCAGCTGTCATCGCCAATTGCATGATGGGTGGAGATGGAAAAATAGAAAGTGATGAATTATCAGAAATAGAAATAAGTGCAGTGCAAGAAGCTATGAATCAAATGATAGGTTCTGCAGCAACTTCAATGGCTACTATGTTTGGCAGAAGAGTTGATATATCACCTCCTCAATCAACATTATGGGAAAGTAAAGAACAAAGTCTTTCAAACGATATTGAAGAAGAAGAAAAGGTAGTTAGGATTTCTTTTGATTTAGAAGTAGGAGATGTATTAAAGTCTAATATAATGCAAATACTACCTTTAAATACAGCAAAGAAAATTGTTTCTATTATGATGGGAGAAGAGCAAGTACAAGCTCCGGTGGATGCACCTGTAAGTGAGCCAGCACCAACACCGGCATCAGCACCTACTATGCCAAGTTCATCACAACCAACATATGAAGCACCGGTACATGGGCAGCCAGCATATCAACAGCCGGCATATGAAGCACCTGTAAATTATGCGTCACCTATGAGTCATACACAACCAATGATGCAACCATCAGTGGAAGTACAAAAGGCAAACTTTGCACCATTAGGTACAGAACACGTAAGAAAGTCTCATGATAATATTGATTTAATATTAGATGTTGCATTAGACATATCTGTTGTTTTAGGAAGAACTAAAAAGAGCATAAGAGATATTTTAAATCTAGGAAATGGATCTCTTATAGAATTAAATAGATTAGCAGATGAGCCAGTGGAAGTACTTGTAAATGGCAAGGTTATAGCTGAAGGAGAAGTTGTTGTTATAGATGAAAACTTCGGAGTAAGAATTAATAACATTGTTAGTGGAGCAGACAGAATAAAGAGTTTAAGATAAGTAAAAATAAGAAAGACAGTATATAAATCTTATGATTATATGCTGTCTTATTTGTATTATATAAAAATATTAAGGTATGTTATAATATTTATAATTTAATAATGAAGTTAATATTATTTAGATGTGAGGTGATATAAATGTCAAATTATTTAAAGGCTTATAAATACAGAATATATCCTAATTTAGAACAAAGAGAATATCTTGTTAAAACTTTTGGGTGTACTAGATTTATATATAATCAAATGTTAGCTGATAGAATTAAATCTTACGAAGAAAATAAAGATTTAGATATTAAAGCTATAAAATATCCTACACCAGCTCAATACAAGAAAGAATATGAGTGGTTAAAAGAAGTTGACAGTTTAGCTTTAGCTAATGCTCAAATGAACTTAGATAAAGCCTACAAAAACTTCTTTAGAGATAAGTCAGTAGGATTTCCTAAATTCAAGTCTAAGAAAACTAATAGATTTAGTTATACAACCAATAATCAAAATGGGACTATATACATTGATAATGGTTATATAAAAATTCCAAAATTAAAATCTAAAATAAAAATAGTTTTGCATAGACAATTCAAAGGATTAATTAAATCTGCAACAATTTCTAAAACGCCAAGTAATCAATACTATATTTCTATCTTAGTAGATACTGAAAATATTAAACTGCCAAAGAGTAATAATAAAATAGGTGTTGACCTTGGGTTAAAGGAGTTTGCTATATGCTCCAATGGAGATAGGTTTGATAATCCGAAAAGTCTTAGAAAATCTGAAAAGAAATTAGCTAAATTACAAAAAGGGTTGAGTAGAAAAGTTAAAGGGAGTAATAACAGATATAAAGCAAGATTAAAAGTGGCGAAGCTTCATCAAAGAATAGCTAATCAAAGAAAAGATTTTTTGCATAAATTATCAACTAAAATTATTAGCGAAAACCAAACAATAGTTTTAGAAGATTTGAGAGTAAAAAACATGATGCAAAATCATAAATTAGCTAAGGCGATTAGTGAAGTAAGCTGGTCAGAATTTAGGACAATGTTAGAATATAAAGCTAATTGGTATGGTAAAGAGATAATAATAGCTCCATCTAATTACGCAAGTTCTCAACTATGTTCTAAGTGTGGCTATAAAAATAAAGAAGTAAAGAATTTAGCATTAAGAAATTGGACTTGTCCGAGTTGTGGTGCTAACCACGATAGAGATATAAATGCTAGTATAAATCTACTGAAATTAGCAATGTAATTTTGGTATTATATTGAGGTAGGAACTACCTTGTTAGCTTGGGTAAACTTGTACTGTTGGGTATATTGACCAAGAAGCTCCCACTTCTATAAGTGGCGAGTAGTTCACAAATTCCCAACAAAGAACTTATGCAGGAGTTTGAGAAAGCTTTAGAAGATAAATCCTTTGGATATGTATCAGTAAAATTGAAGAATTAAGATAAAATATACTTTTATGCAAAAGAAATGCAAAATACTGACTTGAGATTTAAATAAGTCAGTATTTTTTATGCAAATAAACATAATAAATACTATAAATTTTTATAAGTGTATTACGATAATTAGTTAAAGGGAATATTCATAAGGGAGGTAAGAGACATGAATATTAACGGAGTAAGAACACAAGGAGTTACAAATATATATGCTTCTAATGGAGCGAAAAGAATAAAGGAAACTAATACAGATATAGGAAAAGATAAAATTGAAATATCTGAATTGGGAAGAAACTTAAGTATGTATGATAATGTAGATTTTAATATAGATAATAGTTCTAAAATAGAAGAGCTTAAAGCAAAAATCCAAAATGGCACTTATAATGTAGATGCTAAATTAACAGCACAAAGTATTTTAAATAATATAAAAGAAGGAAGATGAATAAATGATAAATAATCTTATAGGTATTATTCAAAAAGAAACAGAAGCATTAAAAGGGCTATTGGTAATTTTAGAAAAACAATATAAGAGTATCATAAATAAAGAAACCTTTGAACTAGATGCAATAGTAGATGAAATAAAACTAGCTAACAGAGAAGTAGCTAAGCAGGAAGTTGAAAGAAGAAAGCTTCTTAATGGAAAAAAAGTACAAGATATAATTAATGAAAGCGGAAATAAAGAGTTAGACAGAGTTTATAGAGAAATAAAAATGGTTTTAGAAAGTATTAAACATCAAAATGAAACCAACGACTTATTAATAAAACAACAATTGGTTTTTACAAATAGAATGTTAAATATAATAAATCCTAAAAGAGAAAAAGGAACTTATAATTCCTATGGAAGATTATAAAATAAAAGGAGAATTTTAATATGGCAAGTATATTTTCTACATTTAACACAGCAAAAAGTGGACTGACGGTACATCAAAGTGGAATCAATGTTACATCTCATAACATTGCCAATTCATCTACAGTAGGGTATTCAAGACAAAGAGCAAAAATACAGACATCAAGACCTATTACATTAGGAGCAGAAGCAGGGCAAGTAGGTACAGGAGCTCAAATTTCAGCCATTGAAAGAGTAAGAGATTCTTTTTTAGATTATCAAGTGAGAGTTGAAACAGCAGAACTTGGTAAGTATTCAACAAAGTTAGATTACTTATCACAAGTGGAAGGGATTTTTAATGAACCTTCAGATACAGGAATTTCTACAGCGCTATCAGATTTCTTTGATGCTTTTCAAGAATTATCAAAGCAAAGTACAAGTTCCAGTACAAGAGTTGTTGTTACTCAAAAGACAAAAACTTTATGTGATTTATTAAATAACACATATTCAAAACTTGAAAAATTACAAGAAAATTCAGTAGAATCACTTAAAAATAGTGTAAAAGAAGTTAATAGTATATTAGAGCAATTAACAACAGTAAATAATCAAATTAGAATTGCTAGTATAACAGGTGATAATCCCAATGACTTAATGGATAGTAGAGATAATCTGTTAGATGAATTAAGCAGTAAATTTGGTATAGATGTTGATAAAACTCAATTTAATGGTAATGATATTACTGCTACTGGAATTGGAGCAAATTTAAATCCATTAGTTAATTCAGAACCTAATGGTGAAGTAACAAGATTATCATTTATTTCAGAAATTAAAGCTAATAATAATGGGACTCATACAATAAGCTACTTTGTTAATGGTGATACTGAAAAACCTAAAACTATAACTGTATCAGGATTAGCAGTTACTGAAGTAGATACTTTAAAGAAAACAAGAATATTACTTACAGATGGCAATGGAGAGATGCTTGATGGAAAAGGTAATGTGGTAGCTAATAATGGAACTATAGCAAATCCTATTGAAAAGTTCATACCAAAATCAGGAGAAATAGCTGGAGCTATAGAAGCTCAAGAAAGTATTGGAAGTTATATGAATCAATTAGATAAAATGGCTAAAGGGTTAGCATTATCAGTAAATGCTATTCACAGTGGTTCAATGGATTCTAATATAAAGGATACAACTAAAACTTTAGACTTTTTTGTAGCTTCTGATGGAAAAGATGAAGCAGGTATAAGTGCTAAAAATATTTCAATAAATGCTTTAATTTTAGAAAATCCTTCATTTATTAACACTAAAGAAAATGCTAATGCAGGAGAAGGAGATGGAAGTAGAGCCTTAGCTATAGCACAATTACAAAGCACATTAATATCTATAAGCAAAATAGATAGCACTACAACAAGGGCTCAATTATGTAAGTTTACCAATGGTAGCACTATGTCATTAGTTAATGATGTTGCCAGTGGAACAAAGGTTGAGTCATACTTCCAAGATGTAGTTGATAAATTAGGAGTTGAAGCACAACATGCCAAGAGAGTTGTTTCTAATGAAGAAGATTTATTAAATTCATTAGATTTAAACAGGCTTTCAGTTTCAGGTGTTTCACTGGATGAAGAAATGACTAACTTAATTCAATATCAAAAGGCATATAGTGCCAATGCAAAAACAATAACTACTGTTAGTGATATGTTAGATATTATTTTAGGATTAATTTAAGGAGAAAAATTATGAGAGTTACAAATCAAATGATGAGCACAAGTTATTTAAAAGATTTAAACAGAAATTTAAATAATTTAAATACTTTACAGACACAACTTACAACAGGTAAAGAAATAAATAAAGCATCGGATAATCCATTTAAAACTGCTAGAATAATGCAAATGTACTCAGATATATCTGCTAATAAACAATACAATGAAAATATTAAAGATACTATAAGTTGGTTAGACACAACAGATACTGCATTAAATCAGTTAGGAAGTACATCTCAAAGAATAAGGGAACTTATGGTTTCATCTGGAAATGCGATTTATGGTAGTGATGAAAAAAAGGCTATAAAAAATGAAATTAATCAATTAATAAATCAAACAGCTCAAATATTAAATACAAATTTTGATGGTAAGTATATATTTGGAGGAACTAAAAGTTTATCTAAACCTGTGGGAGTAGAAAAAGATAGCAATGGTAACAATATATTAGTATTTAAAGATGCTGATGGAAATTCATTTAATGAAGAAGGAAAAGCATACATAAAAAATACAGATGGTACTATTGAGAGAGATGCAAATGGTAATTTAAAAGTGGAAGCAAATTCAAAACCGGAGTATGAAAATTTATTAAAACAAATGAAATCTAGTTTAAGTGTTGAAGTATCTAATGGTGTAAATATGGATTATAATGTATGTGCACCCAATATATTAATTTCAAAAAAAGGAACTAATGCTATGAAGTTATTAAATGATGTTGTTAATAACTTAGATAAAGAGAATAGTAGTGAAGTTTTAAATAACAATTTAGCAGATATGGATTTATTTATTGCAAACATAAATAATATTAGAGGTGAAGTAGGTTCTAAACAAAATAGAATGGAAACAGCAAAAACTCAAAATGAAGATCAAAACTCTAGTATGAAAGAAATACTATCTAAAACAGAAGATGTTGATATGGCAGAAAAAACAATAGAACTAGCCACATTACAAAGTGTATATGTTGCGTCCCTTCAGGTAAGTGCAGCAATAATTCAAAAAAGTCTTGTAGATTTTATTTAAGGATAGGAGAAGAAACATATGGAATTACTATCACCAAGTCATAGGAAATTTATTTACAAAGAAGAAGAAATTATAAATTTTGAAAAAAATATTCCTGGATTTGATAATTTGAAAAAATTTATTTTAAAAGATATTGATGACGGAACTTTTAAAATATTACAATGTATTGAAGATATAAATATTGGATTTATAGTGGTAGAACCTTTTACTATAGACAAAAATTATGAAATTAATTTAAGTGATGAAGTAATTAACTCTTTAAATATTAAAAGTTTTAATGATGTAGCTTTATATTCTTTAGTAACATTAAATTCTGACCCTAAAAAGGCTACAGCAAACCTAAGGGCACCTATTGTTTTAAATGTTAGAAATAAAAAAGCGCAGCAGTTTATTATGGATAAAGCTGATTATAAAATAAAACATCCTTTAGTTAAGGGGTGATATAAATGC
>OLQV01002697.1_pt1 | contig 11346 bp, 10 predicted proteins | sample 1672371 | NCBI WGS metagenome assembly OLQV01 (sample SAMEA3136676, study PRJEB25190) | human gut metagenome
TAACACTGTACCTCACGATACAATGCCCAAGGACTAGATACTGGCCTCTTTGCTCAAAGAGTTACCAGGTCAGGAGTTTCACCTAACTAAATCAACTACACCGAACTGGCGCACCATAATCTTCTCCTTTTTTACAATCCCCGCTTCTCACTGGAAACGGAGGATATTTCCTGCTCATTCATAGCTTTTTTCAAAGCTGTAAGCCCCTGGCTTGTCTCTCTGTCAATCGCAGCTGCATCGCTTTTCCCTTTCTTCGCCTGATTAGCTGTGGCGGTATTTTTACGTTTCACCTTTGCGTTTGCCTTTTTCAATATTTCCATAGCCTTCTGTGCAAGAAACTTCGAAGGGTGATCCAGGATATCCGGTTCCTTATCGATTGCCTGTCTGATTGCGCGGTTGATCTGCGTTTCAGTATAATTTGAAGTGTCGCTGATTGACTGGAAAGCTCTGCTGCGGACCGCTTCTCTTTTTCTGGTCAGTTCGCCCGCCGCCATCATATCAAACAGCCTTCCTTTTTCTTCGTCATTTTCCGTAGCGACCTCTTTAGCCTGCCTTGCATAGAGCTTTGTAATATACTCGTGATACTGTGCATCTTCCGGATCATCAGGATCAGCGAGCAGTTTTCGGAGTGTCTCCATGTCCCTCCCAATCGTTTTCTCGATGAATGGCACATCAATCGGCTCCATGCGCTTCTCGATTACATCCTTCGTCTGTATAGTAATCACGATGTATTTCAGGAGTGCTATATTCCTGGATGAATGGTACATGAGAAGTTCCTCAATTTCTGTTGTGAACGGACTTTCCACGTTCCCGAACTGATATCTCCAAAGTGTCTTGATTGCATTCTCAAACAAACGTACATTATTCTTCGTAACCTCGTCTGCATTGATAATGTTTTTTGCTACGCGCCTGTTAAGCCTGTCATATTCCAGTATAGCTCTATATCCGTCATCGTTACCAATGAGTCCGAACTGTGCCCCGGTTGCCTGTGTGATACTTACAATGTCCTCGATGTTCTTCTTTTTTGGCGAGAAATCAAGGAACTGTACTTCATCTACGATGATGAGTCCGACATGATAGAGTTCGATCCATTTCTTTACAAGCCCTTCTGTTGCAGAGATACTCTTGGCCCCAACGGCCCTTCTTCTATGGTAATCTCCGGTATCCAGAAATCTGTCAAATGCTGCGGCAATGGATTCAAACACATCTCTGATATCTTTTCTGAGCGCTGTCACCATGACGATGGGGATCTGTACATAGCTGCAGTCCTCAAACTCATGATAGATTACATTAGGATACATGCGACACGCTAAGTTCACAGCCATAGTCTTTCCGCATCCGGTCTTCCCATGAAGCAGAAATCCAATCGGGCTTGGGGCCTCCAACTTCTGATACAGAACGATAGCACGTCCAAAGCTTCCTTTCCTATACGCTTTCTCATCTTCGTTTGCGGAAATCATGACGTCAGCCCCTTTATATCTGCGGTCCAAAAACTTCCAGATTGTACGGGCTACATCTACATGAATTCCAAGTGGAATCATTGCCATGTCGATGTCTTCTATTGCGGCTAATTTTTCAGCAGCACTCATTTTTTCTACCTGTTCTCTATCGTATCCCGGAGGATTCGCCATTCCAAGAGCCAGGATATCCCTTACCGAAGGCATCTTCGGCAATGCGCATACATCAGGATTATCTTCATATCCGGCGACTCTGCGGTACTGCGCATCTACCATGCTCCCCGCGGTCAGGTCTATATCATCATAAAGATTTTCATCTTTTCCAAGTTCACGGAATGTTAAATTACATTTCAGTCTCTCCATGTTTTCTTCCTTTCTTATACTTCGTCTTCTATCAGTGCCAAGATACGATTGATTTCTTCTTCTCGGCTGAGTTTTCTGTCTCCCATCGTCCTCATTTCATCTGGGATTCTCAAATGCTCAATCGCTGCCAGCTCTTCCTGCTGCTTTGTTAATGTTTCTTTCTCAGGTTCCGGATCAATGGAACTATAAGAACGTTTCGTAATTTCATCTGGATCTTTTCTCATTTCCTGTTTCTTGGCTGTTTTATCCTCCGGATGCGCTTTGCCGTATTTTTTCTTCTTCTTTGGATTCAGGGCTTTTGCCATTTCTGCCTGTTTCTCTACCGTATCCTGCAAATTCAGTTTCGTGTCCAGATATACCTGTTTTGCTTCTTTCATTACCTTTGAGTCCCTCTTTTTGCGGATACACTCGTCGTATTCATCCCAGGTTAAGTCTGCGTATGTATACTGCTGTTCAATTTTTTCTGCAAGAGGTACTCTGTGGATCTCTTTCTTATATCTGATATAGACATTCCTGATATCGTCCACATTATATCTGACCTCAATATCTTCCGGATGCGGTTCATCTTTTAAAATATCCAAGAACCATGGCTCCTGCGAATAAAAACGCAGTTCCGTCTTATAGAAGGTGTACACGATACCTTTCCTGCGGTTCCATGTAAATTTCCTTTTTTCTTCTTCCTTTGCCAGCATTGCAAACAAATAGGCTGGTCTTGTTGCATCATTTACATTGGTTGGATCTCCTACTCTGCCATGAGCTTTTTCGTATGCAAAAATCCCTTTCGGTGTTGGCGATACATTGTTATCCACATACTTCTTATCAATGAGTCCCTCAAAAACACGGCGGTTATACAGAATCACTGATTGGTAGACCAGTCCTCTTATTTCTTCCAGTGTCAGACATGCAGCACCTTTCGCCAGGTCACTGCCACGGTATTTGTCTTCTATATATCCGTTATTCTTTAACTGTGCTTTTAAATAGGTCTGAACCAGTCCGTTGAAGGATTCGACAACCCCCTTTAAGGAACCGCATCCGGGTGGAACCGGAGTATTACGGATGCCAAGTTCCCCCATCGCTTTGCTGTATGCCTTGGACATATACTCTGAGCCCCGGTCACAACGGATCTCGTTTGGCACGATCATGGACGGCCAGTCTTCCTCATCATAGTCAATGTTATAGCCTTTCGTCTGGTTCTTATGCGGTTCCAGGAGTGACAGAAACACCTGCTGAAAGCCACGCATGCTGTTATTTTCAAGACTTACATATGCACCGATGCAGATTCCGCTCAATACTTCGACCATACAGTATACGACAGCTTTTCCAAGAACAGTTTCTCCATCATTCTGGTCGACTACATAACAGCCAAGCTCCATCTCATCTGCTTCAACAATCTGTCCCAATTCATAGACCCCGGTTCTGCTGTTTCCAACCAGCTGTCTGTCATTGTTCTGTTTGTCTCTCTCATCTTTTCCCTTGCAGGAATAGTCTTCTGTATGCTTTCTGATATAGTTGTAGAGCATCTTGTATGATACTGATCTTTCCTCTTCTGGAAGTGTTACCATCTTGACAGAAGAACCATCTGGTGCCTCGACCGGTTCGCGAAAATACCGGCGCAGAACTGCGTCATATGCTTGTCCTGGTTTTCCATACTTTACAAACATCTTAAGACCGTATTTGAGGATTTCGTCAACGTCATTCCTTGGATTCTCGTAGTCTTTTGAATGACTATTCTTTGGTCTGCTATTATTCTTACGCTGGTCCACAAGGCTGAACTTATTGCGGCCAGAACGAAGATAGGCCTTTAACATTTCGCGCAACCACCTTCTTGATACCCCAAGAAGAATAGCTTCTGCATCATTATTTCTTTTTGCTTTTTTCACTGAAAAAAGGTTCTCAATTTCAGGCATCTCTTTCTCGATTATATTTTCAAAAACCCTTGCGCGTTCCGTGATTACATTTATTTCCTCCTCTGTGAGTGAAAATGAAGGATTCGGTTCTACATCACATGCACTTACTGTTCCATTTTCAATATCATTAATTAGCGAATCCGTTTTTATTCTAACGATATCGTTTGTTGTCATGCTAATGAGAAGAGTTTCATCAGCATTTACATGAAAGGTTCTCCATTGTAAACCATCTTTTTTATATAAATTTCCTCTTCTTACACAAGGCGAATCTGTCGCTTCTCCCTCAGCTGGAATTGCATCGCCTTCAAGAGTGATAACTTCCAGCGGTTCTATTCTCTCTTTCTTTTCGGATGTTTCGTTATTTTTTAATTCTTCCATTATGTTCTCTCCTTTCTGTAATTTCTTCATGAAGGCCACGTGCCACTAATACTCGCTTATACAGCTCATCAATGTTGAAACCAGCACGCTCTACAATCTCATGGAAATCCAAAATCTGTTTATCCATCGGAATATATACATATTTATGTGCAATCAGATATTTCAGTTTCTGTTCTTTGCTGATCACCTTAAATGATTCGTAATAGCTCATGACGCTTTTTACATTCCACACAAGCACCTGATTAATATCTTCGTTCGTTACCAGCTTAAACCTCACTTTCTGAGATTCCCAATAGATCTGTTCTGCTCTCTGACGCATTACCAGATTGTGCAGCCTTGATTCTTTTCCACGGTAGGTACGTTTATTCGGATCAAATGCGCTTCTGTCGTATTTGACTGAGAACGCCGTCTTGCTTCCATCATCGTAATCTACCAGAAAATCCGTGGTCCACCATGGAGCTTTCTTCATCCCAAGTTCTTCTGCAATGGCATTCATCCTATCTGTATCTAAAAGATACTGTTCGCGGATATGTTCCACATTGTCCTGCCAGCGGATTGTTTCATACACCGCAACTTCTGTCTGCGACAGGCAGTGGATCAATCTTTCTTCAAAGGGATCCCAGATGACTGATGCTGTACCCCGCCCCTTATATTCTCTGACCAGAATAAATGGGGTATAGTCTTTCCCGTATCCCTGACAACGTCCTTCTTCGATTTTTCGTTTATGTGATTTCAATGATTTCTCCTTCCTGTTTATTTTTTTGCCTTCGCAATTTATATGCCTGATTTCTCATGTGCTTTTATTTTTGCATACAAATAAACGACCTTTTTCAAACAATTTTCAGACAATAATTCATCTGCAAATACTGTATTTATACGGTTTTATTTTATTTTTTTGAATCTTCTAATTTTCGGACAACATTTTTAAATAATATGATACAATGTAGTGGTTAGTCCTAGTAACCATTACAAAAAGAGAGGAGGTTGTGCCATGAGTGAGTGGTGGCTGTTTCGTAATACACGAATTGAAAATGTTAACGAACAATACGAAATAGCACGCAAACATTTGCCAGATACAACCCACTGGCTCGGCTCAGAATACAACTACTTCTACATAAAATGTTGCGACGTGGCTCGTTCTGTCTATTCAGACGGTGACATACTTAAAGGTGAGATTTCCCCACGTCGCCCTATTCAAAGTGGCGATACGTTATATGTAGCAAATATCTATGTACTTGGCGGTACTCTGCCAACAATACAAAAAACACTAAAATTCCTTCAAGACAAACAGATCCACCTGCGAATCCCATCGCTTGAATATGACGACAAAGATGATACCCACGACCATGAGCTATTATCCGGAACGCTTAACCAAATCCATGACTATCGTCAGGCGCAGCCTATTGAGCAGTCTCCAGGACATAGAAAAGCTTCTGGAAGACCAAAACGCCGCATAGCACTCATGAGCCTGCAACGAAGAGAATTTGATGTCGTAGAACAATACTGCCTACATAAAATTACAGAACGCCAAGCGATGAAATTATTGACAGGTAAGCTTCCGGATAAAGGACCCGTTACCCGTTACATATTCCGAAAATTAGTTGATGAATATAGGAAACTGTTCCCAGATTCGGTTGAAATTGATGCTGATCAATATAATGTATAAGTACGGTGCTCCGCATCATAGTCCGTCATCACAGGCGCAATATGCCCTGTATCTGGATCGATAAAAATACCATGTCCCCAATATTCATTGATGGTCGTGTTAATAAGTAACGAATAGCCTCGTTTCTGACCATCATCAAGCCATGATCTAAGGATGCCGCCCAACTCAAAGTCTGCTTCCTGATCACAGCAAAATGCTGGCTTCGTAAATAAGCTTACGTATCGGATGTCGCATCGGGTTTTGAAAATAGCCAAATTCCCTTCGTATGTCTTCGGATAAAATACCAGCTTGTCAAGGCTGCTCCAAAGCTTTGCCCAATCGGCCCCTTTCAACTTCTCCATCCCGTCGCCAATAAGGGCTTCCGTATCCCTCATCAGTTCAAGGTAATTTTTTACCTCTTCGTTAAGTTCCTTGCTCTCCGGGTTTGTGAATTCAATTTTCTCCATGTGTTTCCTCCTTTTTGAATACATAATTTGTTTGTACCTAACTTTGTCCCTATTTTTAGGGATAAATTACTTTGGCATATACTATATGTCAGAATCAGACAACATGTTTTGTTTCCCATACAGCCTCAAACTGAATGTTGTAATTTTGCCTGTAAATCCGCGCTTTTTCCTAATTGCAACTCAAAAGAAATCTTACATACATGTTCTATTTAGGCATAAAAATACCCACAAGCTTATTAGGCCTGTGGGCATTCTTAAATATTCTTATTTGAAAAGTGTGCGCTCTTCTTCCGGTCTACTGAAATATTCCTCAAAATACTTCGATAGAATCTTCTCTGTCGCTACAGTTTTAGACATTCCTGATTCTTCGCAAAACTGTTCCAGCTGATCACTAATCTCTTTTGCTAGTTTGATATTAAGGATTTTTGCATCTTTTTTCTGTCTTGGCATATTAATCTACCTCCTACAAAAGACTTTCCAAATCCGTAAGAAGCGAGACAATCTGTAAATTATCAAACAACCCGGCAAAATGAAGTTCCTCTTTCAACAGGTCCTGGCAAACTGCCTTAATTCATTTATTTCCCCTTTATTTATTTCTATCTCTATCCCTTATAAAAATCTCTAACGTTAGAAATCTTGATTTTTTGAGTGTTTCGTACTATCAATATTCTGAAAGGAAAAATATTGATATTATTTCAATTTAATTTAAGGTACATCAAATAAACTGTATCTGTTCATATTTCGCCACCCTTTCTTATAACTACTTTCTTTTGGTGCAATAGTATGGGTACTCCCCGTTTTATTGCGTGTGAAAGACAGAAAAGGTACTCAATCTGAGTTCCTATATTCTGCCTTTTGATCTATATTTAGTTAGCTTTCGTTTTTCCACAGCCACTGCACTTGTAGCCTGTCAATTCCTGCTTTGTAGTAGCAGGTGAATCCACAACATATCTTGTTTCATACACTGCTTCGTGATGAACAGTCTTGTATCCCACAACTGTTTCGCGCCATTCAGTATGCCATCCACCATTTCCTGTACCATTCATCATGTGATTTTTTACGTGACTATCTACATTTGAACTATTTAATTCCGCCCCACAATCATTACAAATACCAAATGCCTTCATTTCTGTAACTGGGACCTGTTCATCATAAGCAGCCTGCACCAAGACCTGCTCATTATGTCCTTTTTCTGGGACATTTACCGTCTTGTACTGTGCAACCCAGTTATGTGTATGTTCAGCTGGTTTTGAATTACTTGAGTTTGAACCATTGTTATTTGATGGTTTAGACGAACTAGAGTTACTGCTGTTTGAAGGTTTAGAAGAAGGTTTGGAATTGCTAGAGCTTGAATTGTTCTTGTTTGAACTTGAGTTCGAAGTTGAAGCTGTGTTATTTTTCTTTGATTCAGAAGTATTCGATTTGTTTGAAGAATCGGCTTTTGCTGTTTCTTCTTTCTTCTCCTCTTTCTTTTCTTCCTGTTTTACTTCCTGCTCATCTTTTTTCTCGTCTTCTGTCTTTGCAGAATCTTCAGATGGTGTCAAAGTGACAGTACTGCCATCTTTTTTTGTTACATCCAGATTGACCTTATCTTCTTTTAAAGAAACGTCCACCTTTTTAGTATCTGCTGGATCCACATCTTTGAATACGAATGTTTTGTCCTGATCTTGTAAACCAATCTTCACATCTAACTTATCGTTTTCTTTTACATCATAGTATAAAGTACGTTGTTCTTTGTTTTTTACAGCGTCTCCATCTTCCAACAAGTTATCACTGAAGCTTTCTTCAGTACTTGATTTTGTTTCAAATACTGTGATTTTCTTTCCAGTACTGTTTGTGAACTTCAAGGATTTAGAATCCTTTGTTTTCTTACCAAGTGTCTTTACTTCCTTTTTCTTACCAACTTCGGATGTCTTTGTATCTTTTGTGTTTGAAGAATTAGAACATCCTGTCAACATGCCACCAGATAACACCATACTTAGAGCCAATGCTCCTGCCATTAAAATTTGTTTTGTTTTCATATATAAACCTCCTTGGCTATTATATTTGCTATTATAACTGGATATTCAGTAAGGCACAATAATACTTTATAAACAAAAGCGCCGACTCATTGACCGACGCTTATTTTATATAGTCTTCACTTTATTGATGATGATCGTGTCATTAGTACACTGAACATCAATCTTATCACCCACATGATATCCAAGTGCTTTTAGCCACTGGCCCTGAAGCTGAATTCTCGGAATCTGCTGCTTACTATTTAAACCAAGTGGTGCCTCATATACTTTGAGGCTACGTTTTGATTTATACATTGTTCCCTCCTGTAATTCCAACTTAGAAGTAATCAAATTCTAAAACGGACATAATTAAACTTGCAATACGGACACGATTAAAATCGAATACGGACATTTCTAAATGTTAATACGGACACGATTAACTGGTAAAAATCGCCTCCAAAACGGACATGATTAAATGGAAAATCACATACACTTTGAGGCTGCGTTTCGATTTATACATTGTTTCCTCCTATATCCCGAATTGAGAACTAATTAAATCCCGAATTAGGAACTAATCATTTTCGAATTGGGAACTGATTAAATCCGAATTAGGAACTAATTAAACCCGAATTTCGGGAAAAAACGCCCCTGAATTGGGAACTAATCAAAATAGGGAACTAATCAACGGGAAAATCACATCTACACAGCCTATGGCACTATAATTATAGGCATCCTCCTCTTTAACTTGCCAATCCATAAAGGAAGGAATTATAATTTCGTCATTGTTTAATGCTGGCATTCCAAAGCCTAAACGCATAACTTCTATACATTCATCCAAAAAATGTTTATTGATATTCTTGTGATAGCGAACAGTTAAATTTGGCTGTGTCAATCTTGTCTGTGCAACAGATTTCAAAACTAAAAAACTCAAATCATTGACTGCATCCTTTTTATCTGTTGTTTGACCTGCAATCGTTACATTTTGATACATAGGAGATCCTGCCGAACTTAGCGTATGTGCTTGAGAACGAACTTTATTGATTGTAAGTGTCTTTATCCACAAGCATGTCAACAATTCCAAGGCTTCAGATTCTTTAATAGTGCCATTTTTAATATCTCGATCATAATATGGATACATATATTGATCGAATCTGCCATAACTCAAAGAATGTCCATTGGATTCAATTTGTAAAATCAATTGAATAAACCATACGGATTGTACCGCTTCTTGAAATGTTTCTGCTGGTTCATATGGAACTTTTGAACAAATTCTACTAATCTCCAATAATTCAATTTTTCTTTTTTGATTCAATTCTTTTTCTGCTAAATCTTTCGCAAGAACGCTGTAACGATTCGCAAAATTACGCACCGCTTTCAGTACTATAAGAACTGCATTATAGAAACAATACTTGTCAACATTATCTGGATTTGTTAAATCAAGAGTAGCTTTATATTCTTTTACACGTTTTTCGTATCCTCTTAATCCATCCTTCAAAATACGCTCATAGTTCACCGCCAAATGCGCATCTCCTGCATTTAACTTACCTTCCATTCCAAATACACCTGTTTCCATAAAAACACGAACTTCTTCAGGAAGAAGAGCTTCTCCTCTTGCACGCAAATTGTTATTCTGCCAGAATGGCGCAATTTCTCTAAGTTGTTCCTTGGTCTTTTCAGTGATATAGAATATGTCCCCATCCCTTTTCTCAAACTGATCCAATTCATTCATAACAAATTCCATAGTATACTCAGGAAAAATAGGAGCATTACGATTCTTAGTTGCCTGATTTCCTGCTAAAAGAGATTTGTCTTCAATATATATACTCATATTATCGAGAACTTTTTCTAGCATTTTAGCTCGAACCATCACTCGTGGTTGATTTAAATTTTCTTTGTAAGCAAGAGTTGCTAGAATTGCACGTTGTGCATCAATATAAGGTTTTTCATCTAAAACTTCTTCTCGAAATTCTTTCATTCGTTCTGTCAATGTTCCAAAATGTTCTACATTTTCCATATCCGTCCTCCCATTACGTTTCATTCGTAACTTTATGTTCTTTTATTCGCAATTTAAAAATAGCATTACACGCATTTCATGTCAACTTTAATTTCATTTAAAATATTTTATGCTTTCATTTGTAACTATAATCATTGCTTTTCTTCTTTGAAATATTTATACTCTATATGAGGAAATTAAAATGACAACAACAAATCGAAATATAACAGGAATTATTTTTAACATTCAAAAATTCAGTGTAAATGACGGTCCAGGCATTCGTACTACCGTTTTTCTAAAGGGATGTCCTCTTCATTGTAAGTGGTGTGCAAATCCTGAAAGTCAGCTTATACAAACACAAATTCTTTGGGATCAAAAAAAATGTATAAATTGTCATCATTGCATTGAAACCTGTCCAAAAAACGCTATGAAAACAATTGATAAATCCATCAAAATCAACCATAGTCTGTGTAGTGGATGTAAGAAATGTGTATATGAATGTCCAAAAAACGCATTAAGTGCACAAGGCGAACAAAAATCTGTGGAAGAAGTGCTTAAAATTGTTTTACAAGATCAAGCCTTCTATGAAGAAAGTGGTGGTGGTCTAACACTTTCTGGAGGTGAGCTTTTACTTCAACCTGAGTTTTCAAGAGAACTACTCTTAGCCGCTAAAGAAGAAGGAATTCATACATGTTGTGAAACAACCGGTTTTGCGACAGAGGAAACATTTGATCACGTCATGGAATACGTGGATTACATTCTTTTTGATATGAAACACTGGAACCAAGATAAACATATAGAAGGTACAGGTGTTTCTAATAAGTTACCATTACTGAACATGAAACATGCCATCGCCAATGGCAAAACAGTTCTTCCTCGAATCCCTGTTATACCTGGTTTTAATGATTCTTTGGACGACGCAAAAGAATTTTCAAAAACACTTCACAACATTGGTATAAACAAGTGTCAACTTCTACCGTTCCATCAATTTGGAGAAAATAAATATCATCTTTTAAATATAAAATACGATTATGAAAATGTTCCTTCATATCATCCAGAAGATTTAAAAGAATATTTAAATATGTTTAAAGAAAATAACATTAACGCTTTTTTCTAAATTTCACTTTCATTTGAAATCA
>OLQV01002706.1_pt1 | contig 11320 bp, 8 predicted proteins | sample 1672371 | NCBI WGS metagenome assembly OLQV01 (sample SAMEA3136676, study PRJEB25190) | human gut metagenome
TGCAAGAGGTATTGCAAAATTTTTAAAAGAATGTTCTCCAAATATAAGAAAAACTCAATTAAATATTATTCCATATATTACTTTTTTATTTTTTGGCACTGTTTTTTTGTAAAAGTAAACAATTGTTTTCACTTTATTTCTTTTTGATACAATACTGGACTTCACTATTGACAAAGTCAACCCCCATAAAATGGGAGTTTTATTAAAACTGTCCACTAATCAGACAAGATGTAAGGATCAGTAGAAGTGCCTGTACCATCTGTAATAGATGTAGAAGATTTAAGGTAGAAGACTGGGCGGGCCGAATTAGAACTGCCGACAGTGCTGGTGTCGTTGACGTAGCCGGACGAGTGGACGCGGAAAGCATCGTCGGAGTAGCCCGAAAGCGGCGACATAAGCCACTCATATCCATTACTATAATCACTACTAGTAGTCATCCATAACCAATCTTTATTTATACATCCTCTATTATAACTATAAGGCTCTGTTCCTGTTACACAAGTACTTCCGGCCGCGTATCCATAATCACTAGGATACATTAATCCTACCATTCCATCCCAATAAAGTGGTCTATTCGTATCATACCTAGTAGTTCCCCTTTCATAAGTATAAAATTGATTAGTCATTACTCCACTAGAAGTGTTATACCCTCCTAAATAATATCTACTAGTAGTTATATAACTCTTAGCCTTATCACTTAATTTATAATTAGTAAAATTAACATTTGTTGCTGTTGTATAACCATTATAGTAACTACCACTTGTTCCATTCCACCAAGCTCCACTATTTAAAAGTTGCATTAAAGTACTACCACTACTTAAACTATTACTATAATTACCACTAGTAATAGTAGCCCAAATATTATCATAACTTCCACTACCATTATTTACCTTATAGTCCCAACTAAAATCTTTAGTTGTACCATCAGTTAGTGGTGTTGCCTTTATTACTTTAATTCTATTAGTATTTTCTTTTTCTTCATATATACTTCCTATTATTCTATATAAGTGTTTATCAGGACAAGTACTACCACCTTCCATATCTAGACATATATAATTATTAGGACTAGGTCCATAATACCTATAATCAGTAACTGCTGGTATCTCACTTCCGGTTGCACTACTACTAGCAGGTATTGCACTATGTGTAACCTTATATACTCCACTACCAGAGTCTCCACTAGTATCATCATTTAACTTAGTAATAAGTTCCACAGCATTTACTGGTGCATTAGGTATCACCACTTGCCCACTACCTAGTGTTAACTTTCCTCCATTAACATAACCTGCTACTGTTCCTATCTTAACAGTAACAGCACTACTACTAGTATTGCTTGCTTCTATAGATAGAGTTATATTACCATTCTTATCTACTTTACCAGTACTAGTACCCGTACTTTTAGAAGTATATCCTATACTAAAGCCATAGGGTTTAGTAGTAGGACTAACCATTTCATAATATACACTATAACTTATCTTAGCATTATTAGGGTTACCTAGTACTATATCATAGTACTTAGTTTCTCCACTATCTATAGTTATCTGTTTAATACTACTATTACCTATCTTAAAAGTATATTCTAAATCCGTAGTACTAGGTACTTCCTCTACCACGCTCGTATCATAAGCAAATGTCCTATATATACTAAATGTTAAAAAAGCCCCAAATATTATAAATACTATAACTATTAACCTCTTCATATCCACCAACCTACCTTTTTCTTCATATACAAAAAGACTATAACAAATTAGAGTACTCCCATACTCTCAACGTTATAGTCTCTAAAACTCATACTATTTCTATTATATATTAGTGCATTTAAGAAATGCACCCCCCCCCCCAAGGAAAATTTTAAAATTTATATTTTTATCAAACACTTGTTCTATATTATAAATATTAAATTCAGAGTTTATTTTACACTTTAACATAAGGATGCACCTCTCTTTCTCTAATTTACACTAATTTTAACAAATTTTTGAGTTTTTTTCAATACTTTTATTGATATTTTCTTAAAAAAATGATATATTATAAATGAAAGGGAAAGATTAGCGTTCGCTAGGACTGCCTTTAAGTGTTTATTTTAGTAGTCCTAGTTACCAATGTAGCTAGGACTTTTATACTATCTTACTATTGTAAATAATATACGGGATATTTTAATAAGATAAAAATATGTTTTATATAACATTAGTTTTTTATTCATAATATCCCTCCTTCCTATTCTGCAAGCAGAAAAGAAGGCAGTCATTAGCTACTAACTAACTTTCCCTAATATAATATTACTATATAAAATGCAGTATGTCAATCTATAATATTGATTTTTATACATAAATATGATATAGTGTAAAGGAAGGAAAACTTAGTATTTACTAAGACTGCCTTTTATAATTTCTTATTGATAGTCCTAGTTACTATGTAGCTAGGCCTTTTCTTTATATATAAAAAAGAGCCAATTCCTAACCAGATTGACTTTCTTTTACTTACCCAAAAATCCCCCATAAAACATAACCACTACTACCATTACCATAATAAGTACCAAGCACACAATAAAGAACACCGCCGGCATCACCGACCTCTTCTTTGCCTTCTTACCGCTCCCCTCGTTCCTAATCACATCCGATACATTCCCAATCCTCTTCATAAAGTATCCCCTACTCTTCGCACTCGTAAGATAACTATTAACCCTGTTATAGTTCCCCATAACCTCCATCTCCTCGTGATTCCTAATATAAGCATCCGATAAAATCATCTCTAACTTATCCATAAGCTCCCCCTCTAACTTCAAATTACCCTTAAACTTGTCCTTACCATTAGCCATCGTAATCATAATAGCATCCCCCTTAAGCCTCTCTCCATAACCAGCCTTAACAAGTTCATTAATCGCATACACCTTCTCTAACTGGTACAAAAAGTCCTCACTCCTACCATATAAACCATCAAGACCATCAAAAAGCTTCTTAAAAAGACCTCTTCCATCCCTCTTAAAACCAAGTCCCACTAACCTCCTAATATTAATATCCATAACCAAACAAATAAGCATAAGAATACTACCATTATACTGATACTCCCTAAGAGGACTGTAAACCCGTCTATCCCCCTGCATAAGAGCTACCCCCATCTGATTCCTGCTCCTCATCTTCGTCTCCCCCGTCGAGTGTATCATAATCTCTGTCGCATACTCTACCATACCCATAATAATAAACATACCACTCTTCTCATCATAGAAATTATTCCCAATAATACCCATATTAACATCCCTAAAGAACCTTCTCCTCTTCTCATCATAGTTCATATACAAATAACTATTATCCCGAAAAGCCCTGCTCGTTACATCCATAACATCCCCCATAACACTCTTCGCATCAATATCAAAAGAAGACGCAACTGTCATTAACGAATCAATATAATCACTAATCAAAATATAATCCTCTTCACTTCTGCCATTACCATAAAGCCTTCTTACCACATTAATAATACTCTTACTCCCAATATCTTCTCTCCTACTGCTCATATATACCACATTCCTTACCAAATAACACTATTAATATAATCCTCTATAACACTTTTAACATTGCCCAATCGGACTATAAACGCATTCTTTTTCTTAATATAATTAATGTACACTTCTGTTCCCTTTACAACGTCCATAAGACCCTCTATTTCATCATCAATAAATACATAATTAATATCCCCATTATGTTCCATATTACTAGCTATCTTCTGCATATCACGAACCCTATCCAAAATATCCATAACCTCTGAACGTTCCCTAAGCTTCTCTTTACTCTCCGCATATTCCCTATATTCCGCACTATCCATAATACACTTCTTAAAACGATTAATCTCCATCATTAACAAGTTCACCCTCTAAAGACCACGTCTTAACATCCAGTATCTTAACATCAACAATTTTACCAAGTAAAGATAAAGGAGCCTTAACATTAACAAGTTTCATCGTATCCGTGTAACCCATAAGCCTGCCCTCCTTGTTACTTGTGTTTTCAAGTAAAACCCTAACAACCTTACCCAAATATTTCCTATTATTCTCTAAACTAGCCCTGTTAACTTCCCTGTTAAGTTCACTAAGCCACTTCTTTTTCTCAGTAAGAGAAGTAGGATCAGGAAGCCTTTCCGCAGCCGTTCCCTTTCTCTTAGAAAAAATAAACGTATAAGCAAGATCATACTTAAATTCCTTAACAATATTAACCGTATCCAAAAACTCTTCTCTCGTCTCACCGGGGAAACCAACAATAATATCCGTACTAATAGCACAATCAGGCATCGCTTTTCTAATCTTATTAAAGAGAGTTCTATACTCCTCTATCGTATATCTTCTCCCCATAAGCTTAAGAATCCTATCATTACCACACTGTATAGGAAGGTGAATATAAGGCATAATATTATCATACTTAGAAATAACTCCAATCATCTCGTCCGTAAAATCCCACGGATGAGAAGTAACAAACCTAATTCTAGGAATACCCGTAAGAGCAACATCTTCAAGAAGATTAGCAAAGTTATAACCCCTATCCAAATCCTTACCATAAGCATTAACATTTTGACCAAGAAGAGTAACTTCCATATACCCACTCTTAACAAGTCCCTTAACCTCATCAATAATATCTTCCCTTAACCTACTACGTTGCTTACCCCTTGTAAAAGGCACTATACAGTAAGTACAGAACTTATCACACCCCTGCATAATATTAACCCACGCCTTAAACTTACTATCCCTCTTAACAGGAATATTCTCATAAATATCACCCTGCTCTGAATACACAAACATATTCTGTTTCCTATCCCTGACAATATTATCAAGATAAATAGGAAGTTTATGAATATTATGCGTACCAAAAACAATATCAACCCATTTATACCTATCCCTAATCTCTTTTGAAACATCCTCTTCTTGGGCCATACAACCACAAAAAACCACAATAACATCCCGAGTTTCCTTAAGATGCTTAATTCTTCCTAACATACCAAAAACCTTATTATGAGCATTCTCCCTAATAGCACACGTATTAATAACAATAATATCAGCCATATCCATATCACTAGTTTCCGTATACATAACATCCTCTAGTATAGCCCTAATATTTTCACTATCGTGAACATTCATTTGGCATCCATAAGTAAGAACCATATACCTTTTTCCTAGTCCATAATTCCTAATACTACTAGGAACAATATAATCATCCCTTCTAATAATACTTTCTCTATTATCTCTAACCTTAGCTTCCTTTAAACTTGGCATATTCATAAACTGTCACTTCTCTTTCTAACTCTACTTCTATAATAATTCCTATTATATAACTCACTTAATTCACTATTAAGCCTAACCCTTTCATTCAAATACTTACCATTTTCCCTAAGAATATCTTCCCATCTATAAATATTCCTATCACTAATATTTCCCTCAAAATACATATCATAAATAGCATACTGATTTAACGTATCACTAAATCTCCTATAAGGAGCCGAAGAATGAGAATAATCACTCATACCCGTTCCCGAGTGACCCAAAAGTTCTGTTGTATAGTAAGCACTAGTACCCATAATCTTAATAGCATTACGAAGATTCTTCTCCCTTGAGCCATTAAAAATATGACCATCCGTAATAATACTCATCTTCTCATCTATAATATTACTACTAGGAAAAGTAAGGGCCCGCCTTAAATAAGGAAGATTACTCTTACGGAAAAGATAAGGCGTAAGATGATTAACCAGCGTATTAATTTCCTCTACAATAATAGCACTAACATAAATATCACTATACATACTATCCCTTTTAACATTTTCCCTAGGACTTACCATATTACAAGTGGCCCTATAGGCACTCTTAACCTTGTTTTCCTTTTTCCACTTATACGACATAAGCATAAGTTTCTCTAACATCTTACCATAACTACTAGAAACATCACCCCTAATAATACGATCAGCATCCTCATAAAGAAGATTATCCCTAACCCTAATCACTACCCTTTCCATCCTATAAGACTTCCTAATAAGATCAAAATTAGGATCCACATAAATAATATGAGCAATAGCATTTCTCTTAACTCCCCTATTTAATGACCCCGTATCACAAGAAAGCTTCTCAGGATACATCGCATAAGACCTATCAGCCAAATACAAAGTCTCTCCCATCATTCTAGCCTCATTAAATACCATAGAATCATAACTAATAACACTAGGAACATCAGCAATAAAAATAAACAAAGTATAAGTACCATTCCTATTTTCCCGTAAATACACTCCATCATCAAGACACCTTGAACCATCCCCATCTATCGTAATAACATCTTGACCCGTAAAGTCTAATCTTCCTAATCTATCAGGTTTTAAACTATCTCCCTTTGAAATAACCATAGCACTATGAATAGGATTAATACCATATCTATTAAAAATATCCTCATTTCTAATAACAATATCCCTATCAAAAAGTTCTCTAAGCCTTCTTACCCTTTCATCATTACCATAACCATTAATCAAAGTAAGGAAATAATCACTATCATCTATTATATCACTATTTTGAATTATCATATCCAAAATATTATAAAAATAATTATCTCCCCCCTTCATATACTCCCTAATAAGTTCCATAACAATCTCTCTTGTCCCATCCCCAATATCCATAAATAACTCCTTGTTACTATCAATATACCTCTTAACTACCTTAGCATCCCTAATATCAAAGATAATACCCCTGAAAATAGATCCCTTATCAAGTCTCTCCATTCCAACCTTAATATCACTAATAGTATCTTTAAGTTTAGTAAGTTCTTCTACCCTATAATCAGCTTCTCCCTCTATATCCATAATCTTATACAAGATCCTCTTATTATGTCTTAAAGTAATCCTAATCATACCATAATCCATATCCCTAAGATAATTATAAATAAAGTCATAAATAATATCAATATATTCACCATTATATATAAAGTCAAATAACTCCCCCATATTACCCTTAAAGTCCCTATTAAGCCATTTCTTAATAAGTTCATCTTCTCCCATACATAAAATAGTCTCTATATCCATAATAGCCCCTTTCTCTTAATATTACTTAGAATCATCTTCAAGTATCTTAATAAATACATCACTAGGAACTTCTACTTTACCAATCATCCTCATCTTCTTCTTACCCTCTTTCTGTTTATCCAGAAGTTTTCTCTTTCTTGTAATATCCCCTCCATAACACTTAGCAAGAACATTCTTTCTCATAGCCTTAATATCACTTCTAGCAACTACCTTACTACCAATAGTTGCCTGAATAGGAACCTCAAACATCTGCCTTGGAATAAGTTCCCTAAGCTTATCTACTATCTCTCTACCCCTACGGTAAGCAAAATCCTTGTGTACTATCATTGATAATGCATCTACAACTTCACCATTAAGCATAATATCCATCTTAACTAAGTCACTTACCTTATAACCAATTATATCATAATCAAACGATGCATAGCCCTTCGTATAACTCTTAAGCTTATCAAAGAAATCATACACTATCTCCGAAAGAGGAAGTTCATAATGAATATTAACCCGTGCCTCATCCAAATAATCCGTACTCTTAAACTTACCCCTCTTCTCTTGACAAAGTTCCATTATACTGCCAATATATGTAGTTGGAGTAATAATACTAGTAAGAATATAAGGCTCTCTTACTTCCTTGAGGCGGGCCCTATCGGGGTAATTAACCGGATTAGATACATAGATAATACTCTCATCGGTAAGCACTATCTCATAGTTTACTGATGGTGCCGTTACTATTAACTCAATATCAAATTCCCTCTCTATTCTCTCTTTAATAATATCTAAGTGAAGAAGTCCTAGAAAACCAATTCTAAATCCAAACCCAAGCGAAGACGAAGTCTCAGGCTCAAAAGATAAAGAAGAATCACTAAGTTTTAACTTCTCTAAAGCCTCTTTTAAACTGGGATACTTACTAGATACAACTGGATATATACCACAAAATACCATCGGCTTCATCTTCTTATATCCCTCCAGCGGAACATCTACTCCATTTATGCTTGTTGTAATAGTATCCCCTACAAAAGAAGCATTAAAGTCTTTAATAGACCCACTAACAAAACCAACTTCTCCTGCTTTAAGACTATCCACATTAACACTCTTAGGCGTATTATAACCTAGAAGTGTAACATCATATTCATGTCCTACTGCCATAAACTTAACTTTATCTCCTAAACTAATACTACCCGATACTACTCTAATTAAAGATACTACTCCTAAGTAGCTATCAAAATAACTATCAAATACTAAACATCTTAATTTATTATCATTAAATTTATCATTAGGACTAGGTACTCTCTTTATAATAGCACTAACTAATTTATCAATACCTTCTCCCGTCTTAGCACTAGTCTTAATTATCTCTTCACTCTTAAAACCAAAAGTCTTATTTAACTCTTTTTCCCTAAGAGGAATATCACTACTAGGTAAATCTATTTTATTAATAACTGGTATTATCTCCAAATCATTCATAAGAGCTAAATAACAATTAGCAAGTGTCTGTGCCTCGATACCTTGCGTAGCATCCACCACCAAAATAGCACCCTCACAAGCAGCCATCGACCTTGATACTTCATAACTAAAATCAACATGCCCAGGTGTATCTATAAGATTAAGAATATACCCATTATACTCAATTCTAACAGCATTAAGTTTAATAGTAATACCCCTTTCTCTCTCTAATTCCATATTATCCAGTAGTTGTTCTTTCATCTCTCTATTACTAACAGCTCCCGTATATTCTAAAATCCTATCAGCAAGCGTACTCTTCCCGTGATCTATATGAGCTATTATACAAAAATTCCTAATCTTATCCATAATGTATCTACTTCCTCTCAAAATATATATTAATTATAACAGAAAAATATAGAAATATCTACTATATTTATAAGTAAAAAAGAAAAAAGTATAGAAGCTACATCATAGTTTATCTATATGTTAGAGTAAAGAGTAGATAAACCCTATATATACTTATACTTTTTTCTATATCAATATATCTCTTCTTTTCTTATAGTGGCATCAAGAATTCTCCACTATATATTAGTTACAATCATCACATCCTAAGGTAAAAGGATTATCAAATGATCCATCCCCCCCTGTTACATAGACACTAGATTTAAGGTAGAAGGTAGGACGGACGGAAGCGGGAATGGACGCAGTAAAGTTATTCGCAGAACCATAATACACGACCCACACATAATTCACAGTAGAGGCATAAGGGGTTAGGGTCCAAGCGTAGCCTTTATAGAGCCAGTTCTTATTTCCAAAGTACTGTGCACTTTGCGTAGTTGTATCGGAGCTAGTATAATAACTACTAGCGTATAAGTAATCACTTAAATACATTAGTCCTATCTTAGCATCAGTAGTAGTACTATAAACACCATTATTAGCCCCTGTACAAGAGTTTCCACCTCTTTCGCAAAGATACCAGTTTTGTTTGCTTTGATTAGTTTTACTACCATATAAGTACCATGTTGCTGTTTCTATATATCCACGTAAACTTTCTTCTATACCATAACCTACTATTGGTGAGCAGTTATTAGTTCGATAGTTAGTACCACTATAGTAGTACGTCCAATTAGAACAGGGTCCATAAGTACTACTATCACTAGTTTTATTATAGAAGTATTCATTTAATAATACATTTAGATTGGCTTTTACTTTAGTAGTAGTTCCTGTCCAGTCACTAGCATTTCCTGAATATGTACCGGAAGTATTAGAACTATTATATGCACCCCAACTATATCCTCCGAGAGGACGTGATCTTATTAATTTAACCATTTCCCCACTTTTACCGTGACTATTACTATCAAATACTCCTATTATTCGGTACATATCATTATTAAACTTAACATAGTTATTAACTTCTGCTCCTACATATCTATATTCGTGACTATTAGTATAGTATACACCACTAGCACCACTACTCCAACTACTTCCTTTATTTAAGGCTTTAACAGTGTCTACCAGAGTAGTGCCGACAGCATAACTCTTTTTAGAGTTAAAGCCTATTACTATTATAGTAATACTTACTAATAATATAGATACTATTATAATAATTTTCTTCTTACTCACTAATATCACTCCTATTCTATTATATATGGATTAGCAAAGGTTCCATCTCCACCCGATATAGAGACAGTAGATTTGAGATAGAAGCTGGGGCGGGCGAAAGTGGGAGTGTGCGTGGAAGAGTAAGACGCAGAACCAAAATTCACAAACCACACGCGATACGCATAAGAGGCATAAGGGGTTAGGGTCCACTCATAGCCTTTATAGAGCCAGTTCTTATTTCCAAAGTAACTAGCATTCTGGGTAGTTGTATCAGAGTTGGTATAATAACTACTAGCGTATAAGTAATCACTTAAATACATTAGTCCTATTTTTGCATCAGTAGTAGTACTATAAGCACCAGAATTAGCCCCTGTACAAGAGTTACCTCCCCTTTCACAGAGATACCAATTCTGTTTACTCTGTGATGTACCACTACCATTTAAGTGCCAAGTAGTTGTTTCAATAGAGTTTAAACCACTACTATCTATACCATAACCAACCATATCTGAGCAATCATTACTTCTATAATTAGTATTATTATTGAAGTAAGTCCAATTAGAACAAGCTCCATAAGTACTACTTGTATTAGTGCTATTTAAAAAGTATTCATTAAAGAGGACATTTAGGTTAGCCTTTATTCCCGTTGTATTACCTGTCCAATCATTCTTATAATCAGAATATGTACCAGAAGTATTAGAACTATTATATACTCCCCAGCTAAATGCTCCGAGAGGATTGGCCATTATTAACTTAACAAGATACTGCCCTGTTTTACCGTGACTATTTTCATCAAAGACACCTATGATTTGGTACATATCATTATTAAACCAGACATAGTTATTGGGATCAACTCCTACATATCTATAATCGTGATATTTAGTAGTACCGTCAGAAGCAGTATAGCTATTAGTTGCATAAAGGCCTTCGGCACCAGCCTCCCATTCATTGCCTTTACTTTGGGACATTATTAGTTTAACGGCATTTTGTTTTATATTTATTGGTTTTTTATATTTATATCTATTACCGGAATTATCTTCTAAGACATAGAGGGCGGTAGTTGATTTTGTTAACCCTTTGGTTGTAGCAGGCTTTACTAAGACTATCTTACAGCCTGCTCCATTGTCTTTACAAGTTACTTGGGTAGATAGATCTATTACTTGTCCTTTTTCTATGGATATAGCACTAGTATCTATACTAGGTACTGTACTTGTTTTAATAGTAGATGTTATTCTTATATGGC
>OLQV01002716.1_pt1 | contig 11302 bp, 8 predicted proteins | sample 1672371 | NCBI WGS metagenome assembly OLQV01 (sample SAMEA3136676, study PRJEB25190) | human gut metagenome
ATTAAACCACAAACCATATCCCATGTCAATACGCATTTTTGTTAATACTAACTCTTTTGTCGATAGTCAGTCCATTTTCTAACAAATTCCGAATTAGTTCGAGTTAGCTCAAGGCTTTAATCGTGCATTTCACGAATATTCGCGCGAATATGCGGCCAAAATCGGCCGTGTGATACGCCCGCGATTTTTGCGCGTCGGTTCAAAATACTAAACTTGCGCGCGTCGTTAATGAAACCGGCGTTACAGCATTTCGGTTGATTCGGGTATGGATCTTGTATGTTCAGCCGTCTGAAATGAGGCTATCCGCGCGGATTATCGCCTTAAAATTGCGCTCTGGCATAAGTCCGCGCCCTTAAAATCGCAATTTTTGCAGGCACATTGTCAGGGCAGGGCGGTTTTCGGGATTTTAAGCTGCATTTTCGACTATTTTTGCGACTTACAGGCATAAAAAAGCCGTTCCGCAGTTTGATGCGGAACGGTCATTGCGCGTTTAGAATATTAAACTCGGCGTTGTCGTTAATGAAACGGCGGGCTGATCAGCCGCGGTTCAGTGCGTACTTATGAATCTGCGCCATTACTGCGGCGGTGCCGTCGCGCTGGGGGCAGGCGGCGATTGCGCCCTCGATGGCGCGGCGCTGTTTATACACCTCAATTACGGCGTTAGTGAGCGATTCGGCGGTCATATCCTCCTGCATCAGCACATGGCACAGTCCGCGCGCGCGGAAGGATTCGGCGTTGAGTATCTGGTCGCCCCGGGAGGCGGAAAGGGGCAGCGGTATAAGCAGGGCGGGCTTTGCAAGAGCTAAAAACTCGAATATGGCGTTGGCGCCGGCACGGGAGAGTATTATATCCGCCGCGGCGAAAAGGTCGGGCAGCTCCTTTGAGATGTACTCGTACTGGACATAGCCCGGTTCGGCTATGGAAGCATCCTTCTTGCCCTTGCCGCAGAGGTGGATAATGTCGAAGGAGCGGGTCAGCCGCGGCAGCGCCGATCGCAGCGCGTCGTTTATGGCCTGGGCGCCCTGGCTGCCGCCCATGGTAAGGAGTATGGGCTTTTCGCCGGAAAAGCCGGTAAAGTCCAGCCCTCTCTGCCTGTCGCCCCGGTAAAGCTCGGGCCGTATGGGGGTGCCGGTATGGACGCCCTTTGCGCCGACGTATTTTAGAGTATCTTCGAAGGTGACGCATACCCTGTCTGCAAACCTGGCGGTTATCTTATTGGCCAGGCCGGGAGTATAGTCGCTCTCGTGGGCGACTATGGGCGCCATGCCCTTTGCCGCTATGACTACGGGCACCGACACAAAGCCCCCCTTTGAAAACACCACGTCCGGCTTTACCTTGTTAATGATGCGCTTGGCCTGGAATATGCCGCCTACAACCTTGAATGGGTCGGTAAGGTTCTTCAGCGAAAAGTACCTGCGCAGCTTGCCGGCGGATATGGTGTGATAGGTCACGCCCTCAAGGCCGTCCACAAGGCTTTTTTCTATTCCATCGGCGGTGCCTATGTAGTGTATCTCGTAGCCCTCCGCCCTGAGCCTTGGCAGCAGCGCCAGATTGGGTGTGACGTGGCCGGCAGTTCCGCCGCCCGTTAGGATAATCTTCTTTGACATGGTTATATTTCCTTTATATTATATAAAATCAAATAGCGCACTAATCTGCACCGCCGTATTGCCGTTACAGCGAGAGCCGGCGAGAAGAACCTGTCTCATTTTCATTATTATGCCACGAAAACGATTATTGTTTCTGAAATTATATCACCCTGCCGCGATTGCCGCAAGGCGTATGCTGTGGTATTATTAAAGGGGCTGCGGCCCTATGATATTATAAACGGCGCAAAGGAGAGGCGTGTATGAGACTGAGGGATATGAATCCAGGCGAGGCGCTGGCGGCCGCGGCTGCCATGACCCTGAGGCTCGGGGGCTTTTCGAAGGCGGCGGAGCTCATGGGGGAGCTGCTCATGGATACCTGGACAACGAATTTCCCTGGCGCTCTCGGCGCATATCACAGGCTCACGGAATATATGCTGTCCTCCCCCGCCAGGAGGGTCACAGGGGACCTGTGGCGGGATCAGCTTTTATACGAAATAATACAGACGGAACACCCCTTTGCCCTCTCTGCTGCCAGGGGCATACGGGATGAGGCGCAGCTCATGGCTATGAGGGAGCGGCTTGAGATAATGGGCGAGCTTTCCACCCTTACCTCAGAGCGCGTGGCCCGGCTCATAAGTGAAAGGGGCAGAAGTTCAAGGGCAAACGACGCTGTGGCCATGAAGTCCACCGCCATATGGTCGGGAGGCAGCATATCAAACCTTCCGCGCCGGAGGAGCAGACGGCGCAGCTGCCGCTGGAGTTTACCCCATGGAAATACGGCCAGGCCGGGCTTACGGACAGCTTCGTATCAGATGAGGCGCTGGAGGAGATGTATCGCCGCTTTCTCGAGACGGCTGATTGGGGCGAGCTTACCGAAGATATATGGAACTTTTTCGCATCCTACGGTACGGGGGAATTTTTGCAGCATCGCTTCTTCAGAATTGAAGATGGCCGCCTGGCGCCTATGGAGGAGCCGGAGGCGATAGTTCCGCTTTCCGCCTATGAGGAGCAGCACAGCCGGCTGATGGAAAACACCATACGCTTCATGCGGGGGGAGAAGGCGGTGAACATGCTGCTGCTGGGCGGCATGGGGACCGGCAAAACGGCTCAGGCGGTGTCACTGCTTCAGGAGCTGCCTGAAGTGCGGCTGATAATTGTCCCCGAGGGGGAGACGGCACATATCCCCGGGCTTTTGCAGAGGCTTTCGGGCCAGCCGCTTAAATTCATACTGCTGCTGGACGATATAGCTGCGGACGGCGATGGCATAAGGCTCCTGTCCTCCGTCACAGCGGGCTTTCGGGCGATTCCGCCCAACATACTCATATACGCCACCTCCCGGGAGGAGGGCGGCCCTCTGCCGGGGCGTATAACCTTCCGCTACCCGGCCCTTAAAGAATTTACAGGCATGATATCCGAATTCCTTGAGGCTGAGGGAAAGTATTCGGACGCGCAGGCCATACACAACGCGGCGCTGGACTATCAGGTGGACGCCCGGGAAAGGCTCACGGTTACCGGGGCGCTTATGATAGCGGGCGAGATGGAAGAGTAATACAGAAACTTTCGAAAAAGTGGCGCTCAGCCACTTTTTCGGGCTTTCTCATTGGGCATCGGCCCCTGAAGCTTTTTAAACGGCCTATTATTTTTTTATACGGCCTATTATATTATTTATAATTTTCGTCGGGCTTTTCTTTTCTCTTTGCTTCTTTCTCACCATCAGTTGACAAAGGCACACAAGGTTTTAGGAGCCAAACAGCACGGCATAACTGCGTCGTCCTCATTTGAAATACAACCAGTATTTCTGCACTCGTCCTCCTTGTTCTGCCATACTCTTTGGCTTCTAAAACTCAAAGACCCTAAAGAGCTTGTTTTGAGGGCGATCCAAGGCCGAGGAGCGCAGTACTACTGGATGTAATACAAGCGACGAGAACGCAGGAGCACCCCAAAACAAGCCTTTAGGGCTTGTGCGCTCTTGTCAACTGATGGTGTCTTTTCTCCTGAAAAGAAAAGAGAAAGAAGGAGGGTGAAAAACCACTGCCCCGGCGGGGCGGCTTTTTCACCTCAAAACTCTTTGCCATATTACAAACTCTATGCTAAAATGTAATTTGGTAAAGTTTGAACGCAATTTTTCAAGGAGGGATACTTATGAAGATATACAACACCATGACCCGCAAAAAGGAGGAGCTGGTGCCGCTGGTGCCGGGCGAGATAAGCATGTACGTATGCGGCCCGACGGTATACAACTTTATTCACATAGGCAACGCAAGGCCGCTGGTGGTGTTCGATACCCTCAGGCGGTATCTTGAATATAAGGGCTACAAGGTAAGGTTCATATCCAACTTTACAGATATAGACGACAAGCTCATCCGCCGGGCCAACGAGGAGCATACCACGGTGCCGGAGCTTGCGGATAAGTATATAAAGGAATACAAAACAGATGCGGAGGGCCTCTGCGCCGAGCCTGCCACCTGCAATCCCCGCGCTACCGAGCACATACCCCAGATAATCAAGCTGGTGGAGACCCTGATAGAAAAGGGTCATGCATATCCCGTAGCAAACGGCGATGTATATTTCTCCGTCCGCTCCTTCCCGGGCTACGGCAAGCTTTCAGGCCAGTCCATAGACGACCTTGAATCCGGCGCGCGCATAGAGCCGGGAGACCTGAAGAGGGATCCTCTGGACTTCGCCCTCTGGAAGGGCGCCAAGCCCGGCGAGCCCGCATGGGACTGCCCCTGGGGCAAAGGCCGCCCGGGCTGGCATATAGAGTGCAGCGCCATGAGTATGGAGCTTTTAGGCCCCACCTTCGACATTCACGCGGGCGGGCAGGACCTCATATTCCCGCACCATGAAAACGAGATAGCCCAGAGCGAGGCCGCCACAGGCAAGCCCTTCGCAAGGTACTGGATGCATAACGGCTATATAAATGTAGATAATCAGAAGATGTCCAAGTCCCTTGGCAACTTCCGCCTGGTGCGGGACATAGCTCAGGAATTCGACCTTGAGGCCGTCCGCCTGTTCCTGCTCTCCGCCCAGTACAGGAACCCCATCAATTTCACCCGTGAGCTTATCGAGCAGGCCAACACCGCCCTCACCCGTATCCGCACCGCCCGGGAACGCCTTGCCGAAGCTAAGGAAGGCCCCGCTACCGCAGAGGACGAGAGCTTCATCGCCTCCCTTGCGGAGCATGAAAAGAGGTTCTGCGACGCCATGGACGACGACCTGAACACCGCAGACGCGCTGGGCGCAATGTTCGACTACGCCCGGGCTGTCAACACCTTCGTTACCGAGCCCCGGAGCCGGGAGGCGCTTGACAGGGCGGCAAAGCTCTTTGACGATATGACCAACGTGCTGGGCATACTCCAGCACAGTAAGTCGGAGGAATTCCCCAAAGAGGCGGTCGCTCTGCTAAACGAGCGCGCAGAAGCCCGCAAGGCCAAGAACTGGGCCCGGGCAGACCAGATCCGCGAGGAGCTGAAGGCCATGGGCTTTGCGGTGGAGGACAGCAAGGAGGGCGCAAAGCTGAAGAGGCTGTAAAGGGCGCGCCTGCTAAAAAATCCACGGATTCAGCCAATACATTTTTGAACAATATTTTAAATCATTACCATATGCCTTGAAATAAGGGATATTGGTTGATAAAATCAGGAGGAAATAATCATTGGGAAGCGATATGCTTTCGCTCTTTAGCCTTATAATAGGCGTGTACCTCATATATGCCGCCATAGTCGGGCGCGGCAAGCTGTATGAGAACGAGTACCTGAACTGTCCGAGGGAGCAATACGTCAAGGGCCTGCGCATACTGGCTGCCATATCCGGCGTGCTGCTCACGGTTTCCAACCTTCTGGAGTATCTTGGCGTCATAGCCTACGGCTCCCCCATAGCCATCGCGCTTTGGGCGCTGGGCTTTGCAAGCCTGATAGTCATGATGGTGTACTCCTCGAAAAAGACCGACAGAAAGGCTGCGGCGGCGGGGCATAAGACCGCCGCGTCCGCCGAAAAAAAGGACTATGATCCTCTTCGCGCCGCCTTCGTGTTCGACGATGATGAGGACGTATCCCAAAAGAAAGAAAAATAAGAAATCATTCTGAAAGGAAAGCGTTTATGAAAAAGACTATTATCCGCATCGTAGCAGTGGCCATGCTGGCACTGATGGTGCTGACCGCACTTCCCGCCTTCGCTTATAATATCGTAGGCACGGCGGCGGCCCAGACCCCCGTCTACAAGGACACCAAGGGCAGGAAGGTCGAGCTGTATGTCAGCGGCCCCGTCACCATAAACAGGCAGGATAACAAATCCGGCATGTACAACGTCACCGTCAGCTATGACGGCAAGACCTACACCGGCTGGGTATACCCCTCCGCCATCTCCGGCATAGGCTATGACAAGAGCACCGGCGGCTCTGCTTCCGGCTCCACCTCCGGCACCACCGGCGGCACGACCTCCGGCGTTACCGGTACCTATACCGCCACCATCGCCACCGGGGCGGCCATAAACGTCAACGGCACCAATTACCCCGTAAGCGTAGGCGGCAGCATCAACGTCAACTACCGCGACGCGGCCGGAACTCAGGTAAACGTGACCGTAGGCAACGTCACCGGCTGGGTAGCCGCCTCCTCCCTCTCCGGCTTTAGAAGGAACGGCTCCTCCATAAGCCTTTCCGACCTGCCCACCAGCGGCGGCAACACCATCGGCGGCACTACAAGCCCCACCCCCGCACCTACCCCCTATGTAAACCAGAACCAGAACACCGCCAGCGGCACCTTCTCAGCAAACCTCGCTGCGGGCACTGCTATTACCAATAACGGCAAGACGGTAGGCATCGTGCAGAACGCGGGCAACGTCACCGTCAACTACCGCGACGCTTCCGGCTCTCAGGTATACGTCACCATAGGCAGCGTGGCGGGCTGGGTACCCGCAAGCGCCATCTCCAACCTCAGGAGCACAAGCTCCGGCTCCATCAACGTAGCCAACCTGCCCACCAGCGGCGGCGCCATAGGCGGCACTGCCGGCTCCGAGGTAAGGGCATACGACAAGGCCAAGAGCGCCGTATCCAAGGACAAGAACATATACGTCCGCTCTACCGCCACCAGCTCCACCAAGGGCGCTACCAAGCTGCGCAATATGCGGGGCAAGACCTTCACCGTGCTGGGCACCGACAGCACCGGCAGCTTCCTGTATGTGGACTACAACGGCACCCGGGGCTTCGTCCGGGCTCAGGACTTCACCTTCACCAGCGGCAACGTGGTGGAGCAGAAGCCCAACAACAACACCGGCACAAACGGCGGCAACGTGACCTCCAACAACACCGGCATGGCCGCCATAGGCACCCCCGCAGGCAAGGGCACCGGCTCCAGCTCCGAAAAGTGGGGCAGCATCAGCATACCCGGCGCGGGCACCTACCCCATCTACGGCAATTATATCGGCGAAAAGAAGGGCAAGACATACTATTACTATGACTATGTGCTCCGCAAGAGCTACTACTACGTACACACCACCACGGCCCAGGGCTCTCAGGTAGCGGTGGTAATGGGCCACAACAACCGCAAGAAGGTAGGCACCTCAAATTCCTACTTCCACAACCTGCACCACATCCAGAACGCCATACTGGGCAAGTCCAGCTGCGAAAAGTGCAAGGCGAGCTGCTCAGGCTACGGAAAGAGCATTTCCGCAAGCTGGGAGGGCAGCAGCAGCTGGGAGGTAGTGGCCTTCTTCGAGGTACCCAAGAACAAGGCGTATAAGAACATACTGGCTCAGATGGCTCAGCCCTGGAACTACACGACCTCGCAGTACCTTTCCAGCGTGGCGTCCTATGTAAATACCTTCTCGGGCAAGAGCTGGGCGAACACCTCCGCCCTTACCGATAACGGCAAGTACATGATGCTCGTCACCTGCGGCGACAGCGGCGACAACGACAGCATCGCAAAGCTGTACATGCTGCTCAAGGCGGTAGGCTAAACGGCGCAAATACAAATAAAGCGGCTTAAAAGCCGCTTTTTTTGTATCCACTAAAATAATTCTTATGTTATAATGTATCTTGGTGTGGAATAGGCGCCGGAAGGAGTAATTTAATGAAGAAATGTTCTGTCGGCGGTCAGGCCGTAATGGAGGGCGTCATGATGAAGGCCCCCGGCGGCATCGCCATGGCGGTCCGGGACGCAAAGGGCCGCATAATATTGGATTATAAAGAATATCAGACAAAGGCTCAGAAGGGTACCTTCTACGGCCTGCCCATAGTGCGGGGCGTGGTGGCCTTCGTGGAGAGCCTTACCATAGGCATGAATACCCTCACCAGATCCGCGGAGCTCATAGGCGACCCCATAGACGAGGAGCCCACAAAATTCGAGAAGTGGCTGTCGGAAAAGCTGGGCAAGTCGGTAGAAAAGGTTGTAATGGGCCTTGCGGTGATACTGGCCGTTGCGCTGTCCGTGGGGCTTTTCTTTCTGCTGCCCCAGTTTATAAGCAGCCTTATATTCAGGGGCAGCGCTGCCGCCTCCGCCACAAAGTGCCTTGTCGAGGGGCTGGTGCGCCTTTGCGTATTTATATGCTACATATTCTTCTGCGCCAGCGTGAAGGATATAAAGCGGGTTTTCATGTACCACGGGGCGGAGCATAAGACCATCGCCTGCTATGAGGCGGACGACCCCCTCACCCCGGAAAACGCCATGAAGCACAGCCGCCTCCACCCCCGCTGCGGCACCAACTACCTCTTCCTCGTTATGGCGGTATCCATAGTTTTCTTCGCCGTGGTGGGCTGGAACGAGAGCTTCTGGCTCAGGCTGCTTTCCCGCATAGTGTTCCTGCCGCTGGTGGCAGGAATAAGCTATGAGGTGCTGAAGCTCGCCGCGAAGTACGAAAACATATTCACAAAGATAATCCGCGCCCCCGGCATGGCGCTCCAGTACATCACCACCAAGGAGCCCACGGCGGACATGCTGGAGGTAGCCATAGCCTCCTTTAACCTTGCCATGTCAGAGCCAAAGGAGGCGATGGAGCTGGTAAGGAAAAACCGCGAGGAAACGGCGGATAAGGCGGAGACAGCCGAAGCCCTCGCGGGGCAGGCATGAATATTGCCGGGGCAATAGAATATCTCAGCGCCGGGCTCTCCACCGTCACCGATGAGCACCTTACCGAGGCAAGGCTGGCGGTGTCGGATATGGCGGAAATACCGTACAACAGGCTGAATAAATATAAGGCCTCAACCTTTCCCGCCGCCCTTATGCCAAGGCTGGAGGAGCTGGTTTCCCGCAGGAAATCCGGTGAGCCCCTGCAGTACATACTGGGCAAATGGGAATTTATGGGGCTGCCCTTTTACACGCGGCCCTGCGCTCTGATACCGCGGCAGGATACCGAGACGCTGTGCGAGGAGGCGCTGTCGATAGGCGGCAAGACGCTTCTTGACCTCTGCTGCGGCACCGGCTGCATAGGGGTATCGCTGGCAAAGCTTGGGGGCTTCGAGGTGACCTTTGCCGATATAAGCCCGGACTGCCTTGCGCTTGCCCGGGAAAACGCCGCCCTCAACGGCGTCGCCGGCAGCTTCGTATTGACCGACATGTTCGGCAATATATCCGGAAGCTACGATATGATCTGCGTAAACCCGCCCTATATACCCACCTCGGAGCTTGCCTCATTGCAGGCCGAGGTGAAGCGGGAGCCAAGGCTGGCTCTGGACGGCGGCGCGGACGGGCTGGACTTTTACCGCCGGATATCCCGGGATTATGCTGCCCACCTGAACCCCGGCGGCACTCTCCTTATGGAGGTGGGCGCGGGGCAGGCGGAGGACGTGGCGGAGATGTTCCCGAAAGCGGAGATAATAAAGGATATTTGCGGAATAGAAAGGGTGGTGGCGGTCAGGAGATGAAAAGGCTGATATTCCTCATGCTGCCGCTGCTTTTCATGGCGGGCTGCGCCGTAAGCGCGGCCTTGCCGGATGGCTTGGATACCCAGCCGGAGCCTCCCATAAGCGAAGCGCAAAGCGCGCCAACCCCCTCCCCCTCCCACTCGCCGGAGCCGGAGGTATACCGGGCCAGCGTGGGCATAGTGGGGGACATACTGATGATGACGAGCCAGATACAGGGGGCGAAAACCGCCGAAGGGTACGACTTCAGGCCCAGCTTTTACGCCATGGAGCCCCTGTTTTCCTCCGTGGATATAATGGCGGGCAACTTTGAATGCACCCTTGCGGGGGAGGCAGCGGGTTATACCCAAAGGCGGCCCGCCGCGCCGCCCCCAACCGTGGATGACCCCAACCCCAAGCAGCCCTACCAGACCTTCAATGCGCCGGACGAGCTTGCGGCGGATCTAAGGGCAGTCGGGTTCGACCTGCTCACCACCGCCAACAACCACTGCCTGGACAGGGGCAAGGAGGGGCTTTTCCGAACGATAGAGACGCTTAGAGCCGCCGGGCTTGCCCAGACCGGGACGTATTTAAGCGAGGAGGAGCGGGACACGCCATGCATAATGACGGCGGGCGGCATCACCTTCGGCTTTGTGGCCATGACCGAGAGCGTGAACAGCTATGACGCAAGGCTGGGGGGAGACAGCTGGGCCGTGGGGCGGGTATCCCAGCGGGAGCGCATACAAGGTGAGATAGAGGCCTGCAGGAGCGCCGGCGCGGAGGTGGTAATAGCCTTCCCCCACTGGGGCGAGCAGTATCTGGATAAGCCCGTAAGGCGGCAGCGGGAATACGCCCAAAGCTTCGCGGACTGGGGCGCGGACGCTGTGATAGGCAGCCACCCCCACTGCGCCGAGCCCTTTGAATGGATAACGGCGGAGGACGGGCGAAGGGTACCCGTAGCCTACTCCATGAGCAACTTCATATCCAACATGGCGGGGCAGAATACCGAGTACGGCCTGTTTCTGCGGCTGGATGTGCAAAGGGACGAGAGGGGCGTAAGCATCGAGATGAGCTACCTGCCCACCGCCTGCATAATACAGAAGGCCGGCGGCAGGCGGCTGCATCAGCCCATACCCTGCTGGGCGGAGGAAGCAAAGCGCACCGGCGTTGAGCCGCTGAGCGAGGGCGAGCTGAAAAAGACCCGGAGGGCATTCGACCACGTTGTGAAAATATGCGGCCTTGAGGACGCAGGGCTTATAGAATGGACGGAGGAATATGATAAACAAGCTTAACGCACTGAAAAGACGCTACGAGGAGCTGACCGCAGCCCTCTCAGCCCCGGACGCAATGAACGATCAGGCCGCCTGGCGGGAGATGGTAAAGGAGCACAGCCAGCTTGAGGAGATAGTCAACGCCTTTGACGAGTATACCGCCGCAGTGCAGTCCGAAGCGGACTGCAAGGCCATGCTGGAGGAGCACCTTGACCCCGAGATGAAGGAAATGGTGCACATGGAGATGGCTGAGCTTGCGGAAAAGCAGAGGAAGCTCATAGAGGATATGAAGATAATGCTGCTGCCCAAGGATCCCAACGACGAGAAAAACGTAATATTGGAAATACGCGCAGGCATAGGCGGCGACGAGGCGGCGCTCTTCGGCGCGGACTTGCTGCGCATGTACCAGCGCTACGCAGAGCGCCACGGCTATAAAATGGAATACATGAACGAAAACACCACCGAGGCAGGGGGCGTAAAGGAAGTAGTGCTGAACATAATCGGCAGGGGCGCCTATTCGCGGCTCAAGTTCGAGAGCGGCGTTCACCGGGTCCAGCGTGTGCCGGAGACTGAATCCCAGGGGCGCATACACACCAGCGCGGCCACGGTGGCGGTAA
>OLQV01002718.1_pt1 | contig 11291 bp, 10 predicted proteins | sample 1672371 | NCBI WGS metagenome assembly OLQV01 (sample SAMEA3136676, study PRJEB25190) | human gut metagenome
TGATGGGTGTCAACGTCAACGGCACCATCTCGCTGACCTTCGCCATCGGCTCCGCGCTCGCGGCCATCGCCGGCGTGCTGCTCTGCTCGTTCAATACGTCGCTCATGCCGACCACCGGCTCCATGCCCGGCATCAAGGCGTTCACCGCCGCCGTGTTCGGCGGCATCGGCTCCATCCCCGGCGCGTTCCTCGGCGGACTGCTCCTCGGCATCATCGAGGCGCTGGCCAAGGCGTACATCTCCACGACGCTCGCCAACGCCATCGTGTTCGCGGTGCTGATCGTGGTGCTGCTCGTCAAGCCCGCGGGACTCCTCGGCAGGTATGTGCCGGAGAAAGTGTGAGGTGGCAACTATGGCAAAGCTGACAACGAAATTCAAGTCCTTGAAAAAGACCACCAAGGTCGACTTCGCGACTTACCTCGGCGTGATCGCCGTCTTCATCGTCGTGACCGTTTTGCAGAACGGCGGGATGCTCAACCGCAAGACGATCGGTCTGCTCGTACCCATCTGCTGCTATATGTCCATGGCGGTCTCGCTGAACCTGACCGTCGGCATCCTTGGTGAGCTGAGCCTCGGCCACGCGGGCTTTATGAGCGTAGGCGCGTTCAGCGGCGTCATCGTCTCGCAGAGCCTGCTCACGGCGGTCCCCAACGCGCCGGTGCGCCTTGCCATCGCCATGGTCGTCGGCGCGATCTTCGCCGCCATCGTGGGCCTGCTCGTCGGCACGCCGGTGCTGCGGCTTCAGGGCGACTACCTCGCCATCGTGACACTCGCCTTCGGCGAGATCATCGCGGACCTGATCAACTGCCTGCTCGTCGGCTATGACGCTTCGGGCCTGCACATCCTCTTCAATGTTTCCGGCACCAAGACGATCGACGACCTCGGTCTCGACGCCACGGGCTACGCCATCATCAAGGGCGCACAGGGCGCGACCGGCACCAAGACCATCGCGGGTCTCACCGCGGGCTTCATCCTTGTGATGGTGACGCTCATCATCGTGCTCAATCTCACGCGCTCCCGCGCGGGCCGCGCCATCATGGCCATCCGCGATAACCCCATCGCCGCGCAGTCCGTCGGATTGAACCTCACGAAGTATAAGCTCATGGCCTTCGTCACCTCTGCCGCCCTCGCCGGCGCGGCCGGCGCGCTCTACGGTCTGAATTATTCCTCGCTCCAGTCGGTCAAGTTCAACTTCAACACCTCCATCCTTGTGCTGGTGTTCGTGGTGCTCGGCGGGCTTGGCAACATCTGGGGCAGCCTCCTCTCCGCCGCCGCGCTGACCATCCTGCCCGAGGCACTGCGCCAGTTCGCAGATTACCGTATGCTGGTCTACGCCATCGTACTCATCTTCGTGATGCTCGCGACCAACAATCCCCGGTTCAAGGCATTTTTCGCAAAGCTGCTCCCACGCCGGCACAGCGCCGAAGAAAAGGAGGTTTGACTATGATGCAGAAAACAAAGCTCGTTCCCGTTACCCGTGAGCCGGCGCTGCTGCCGGAGCGCGACGCGGACAAGTCTCCCGTTCTCGAGTGCATCGACCTCGGCATCACCTTCGGCGGCCTGAAGGCGGTCGACAGCTTCAACATCACCATCGGCCGCACGGAGATCGCGGGCCTCATCGGCCCCAACGGCGCGGGCAAGACGACCATCTTCAACCTGCTCACGAAGGTCTATCAGCCCACGCACGGCACCATCCTCTTAAACGGCAAGGATATTCAGGGGCTTAACACCGCGCAGATCAACCGCGCGGGCATCGCGCGTACCTTCCAGAACATCCGCCTGTTCCAGAACCTCTCGGTGGAGGAGAACATCATCACCGCCATGGACACCCAGATGCACTACAACATGGCCGAGGGCATCCTCCGCCTGCCGCGCTTCTGGCGCGAGGAGCGCGTGGTCCACGAGCGCGCGATGGAGCTGCTCTCCATCTTCCACATGGAGGAGCTCGCCGACGCCAAGGCCGGAAGCCTGCCCTACGGTGCGCAGCGCCGTTTGGAGATCCTCCGCGCGCTGGCGACGAATCCCTGCCTGCTGCTGCTCGACGAGCCGGCGGCGGGCATGAACCCCAGCGAGACGGCGGAGCTGATGGAGAACATCCGCTCCATCCGCGATACCTTCAAGATCGCGGTGCTGCTCATCGAGCACGATATGAACCTCGTCATGAATATCTGCGAGGGCATCGCCGTGCTGAACTTCGGGCGCATCATCGCCAAGGGCTCGCCCGACGATATCCAGAACAACCCCGAGGTCATCGAAGCATACCTCGGCAAGAAGAAGGAGGCGTAACGATGGCGCAGATCTTAAAAGTTGATGATATCCATGTGTACTACGGCAGCATCCACGCCGTCAAGGGCGTTTCCTTTGAGGTCAACGAGGGCGAGGTCGTCACGCTCATCGGCGCGAACGGCGCGGGCAAATCCACCATTCTGAACACGATCTCCGGCCTGCTGCACCCCAAGATGGGCAGCGTCCTCTTTGAGGGCCATGACCTCAAGGGCGTTGCGCCGCACAAGATCGTCGAGCACGGTCTGGCGCAGGTCCCCGAGGGACGTCACATCTTCCAGCAGATGACCGTGGAGGAGAATCTGCAGATGGGTGCGTACACGCAGCCCAATTCCACCATCGAGCCGGGCATCGCGGACGTTTACGAGCGCTTCCCGCGCCTGAAGGAGCGCCGCCGTCAGATCGCCGGCACGCTCTCCGGCGGCGAGCAGCAGATGCTCGCGATGGGCCGCGCGCTCATGAGCAAGCCCAAGCTCCTCATGCTCGACGAGCCGTCCATGGGCCTCGCGCCCATTCTGGTCGAGCAGATCTTCGACATCATCCGCGAGCTGCACGCCGCGGGCACGACCATCCTGCTTGTGGAGCAGAACGCGCAGGCGGCGCTCTCCGTCGCCGACCGCGCCTATGTGCTCGAGACCGGCAAGATCTCGCTCACCGGCACCGGTGCGGAGCTGATGGCCAGCGACGCGGTGCGCAAGGCATACCTCGGCGGCTGAGTCCTTCAAAACCGAATCTCTTGACGCGGCGACGCGGTCCTGCTATCATAGGCATAAGATAGGGGGGCCGCGTTATGCAGTTTTATGAATTTGGCGACGCGCTTCGTCCGCTGGGCGAAAAAGCGCCGGAGAAATGGGAAAATGTACTGGCTCTGCTCGAGCCGTCGGAGCTTTCCGCGGTCACGCTGCCCGATACGCTCACGCCGCCGCTCACGTCGGACAGCGTGTACGGCTCGCAGTTGTGCGCGCTCCTGACCGACCAAAACGGCATCACCGGCCATATCCGCATCCCGGCACGGGGCAGTCAGGCTGCCCGCCGCTTCACGTTTTCGTGGTCGCAGGGAAATGTGCTCATCGTCGATCACGACCGTGTGGTCGCGAACTGCCTCGACGCCATCCGCGCCATGCGTCCGCATAATGCCGACGGGGCGGACAATTTTCTCGCCGACCTGCTGCTCACGCTGGTGCGGGACGATCTTGCGGCGCTCGAGCAGCTTGAGGAGCGCATCACGAATCTGGAGCAGGAGGTCCTGGCCGACAACACGGACCGCTTCATTCACCGCATGAGCGCCATCCGCAAGGAGGTCAGCCGCGCGGACCGCTTCTACGCTCAGCTCGCCGATTTCGGCGCGTCGTTGCTGGAGGAGGCAGACGACCTCTTTGACAAGCGCTCTACCCGACGCATGAATTATTTTCTGCGCCGCGTGGAGGCGCTGAAAAATGAGACGGAGCGCCTGCGCGAATACGCCATGCAGGTGAGCGGCGAGTACCAGTCGCAGGTGGACATCGCGCAGAACCGCGTCATGCAGCTTTTGACCATCGTGACGACGATCTTCCTGCCGCTCTCGCTCATCGTCGGCTGGTACGGCATGAACTTCGATATGCCGGAGCTGAGCTGGGAGTACGGCTATCCTGTGGTCATCGTGCTGGCGGTGGTCATCGTCGCCGTGCTGATCCGTTACTTCAAGCGCAAGAAATGGTTTTAAGTTTTAAGGAAATAAGAAGGAAGTCCGCCGCAGCGGACTTCCTTCTTTGCCATAAGAGGAGCTTACAGGCTCTTCTCGTAGCTCTCGATCATCTTCTTGACCGTGTGACCCGTACGACTTCTGAGATTTTGGAGGACTTTTTCGGTTGTTTTCCCCGTAAAGATCTTGATTTGCAGGGACATTGAGCCGTCAGCATCGGGCGTGACAAAGATCTTGTCGATGTACTTCTCAACAAATTCCTTGTCGATCAGTCCCTTGACCGCATCGCGCTCCGCGTTTTTCAGAACCCTGCGGATGGTCTCGATCTGTTTTTTGTAGTCAGATGCGGAGTCTCGCTGCTGGGTCAACTCCATCAGTTCCTGCTGGACCTCATCCAACTCCTTGGCGCACTGCTTGTTCATGGAGAGAAAGTCTTTGTCCGACAGTTCGCCGAGGGCGTTATAGGTCAGCAGCTTCTGCTTTTTCTTTTCGACGGTCGTAATTTTCTGCTCCAGAGCTGTGATCTGCCGCCCCAGGTCGCCGTCCCGGTCTAGGGATTTGTACATTTCCATGTACTCGTCGACCATGGCCTCGGCATCGTCCTCCGTCTCCCGGAAAACCTCCAGCAAAAGCGGCTTTAATTCTTCCTCGTAGATGGGGAAAGAGGCGCAGGCTCCCGCCCCGCTTTTGATCTTATTGCTGCACACCCACTTGCTGTTTTTGTTCCCCTGCTTGTCCTTGGATTCCCGTCGGTAATAAGCCGCGCCGCAGTCCGTACAAAACAGCTTGCCCGTCAAGAGGTTGGCGTGGTTGCAGATACCTTGACGACCCTTCACATCCTCGCTGCGCTTGCGCAGCACCTCGTTGGCCTTGTCCCACAGTGCCTCGGATACGATGGCAGGGACGATCTCGCCCGTTTCATCCTTGAACATGACCCACTCTTCCGGGGGCAAGAATTTCTGTTTCTTGGTGAACAGGTCGATGACCTTGACCTTGTTCCCCACATAGTACCCCTTATACTTGGGATTTGAGATCATACCGGACATGGTGGTGTGGGCGATCTTCTTGCCGTTGTGGTTGCGGTAACCCCGTTTCCAAAACAGATTTTCGATCTGCTTCATGCTGTGCTGACCCGTGGCGTACAACTCAAACAGTTCCCGCACCATGGGAGCCTCATCCTCGTCGATCACCAGCCGCCCGTTGTCCTTTCGGTAGCCGAAGATACGGCTGTTGCCCAGCACCACGTTGTTTTTGATGGCCTGCTGGTGTCCGAACTTCACGCGGCTGGACAGCTTGCGCAGTTCGTCTTGGGCGATGCCGGACATGATGGTCAGGCGCAGCTCGCTGTCCTCGTCCAAGGTGTTGATGTTGTCATTCTGGAAGAACACCCCGACCCCGGCGTTCAGCAGTTCGCGGGTGTACTGGATGGAGTCCAGGGTGTTTCGGGCGAAACGGGTGATCTCCTTGGTGATGATGAGGTCAAAGAGGCCGGCGCGGCCGTCCTCTACCATGCGGTGGAAGTTTTCGCGCTTTTTGGTGGTGGCGGCAGACAAGCCCTCGTCAATATAGCCCTCCACATAGGTCCAGTTGGTATTTTTGCGGATCAGGCTTTCGTAGTATTGAATTTGGTTACCCAGAGAATTGAGCTGTTCGTCGCTCTCGCTGGACACGCGAGCGTAAAAGGTCACTCGCATAGGAATATCGTAGATGGTTTTCGTTTTCAGCAGCTGCCGAATATTGTGAATATCCATAAGTACATCCTCTCATAGAGTTCGTTTTATCATGTTCATTATAGCACCGTTGTAATAGTGAATCAAGCTTGTGGAAATATTTACAAAAGGAGCGCAGTTCCCCCGGAACTGCGCCGAATTCTTCTCCCTCGTCTTGCGCTCTTTCTGATGATTTACGCCTTTTGCGAAACCGGATACTTCGTCCAAATCAGGTGGTTCATCTTCCGGTATTCATCCATGGTGATCACTCCCTGATCACGCAGAGTGCGGTTGAAATAGCTGAGCCAAAGATAATGCTGCATATTGCGCTCCGGAGTTTTCTGATCCAAGATGAAATCACCCCCAATACATTCCATATTTTTTCCAGAAAGAGGGCGTTTATTCTCCTTGATTGCGTTGCTCCTGCATACAAAAAGGCATCAGGAAATTGTCTCCTGATGCCTTCACATGATGTGTGCAGTTTTGCGTGGTATGTATATAAAAAGTATGCGAGAATCGCAGAAAAATCCGCAATACTCCTGTTTGATACAAAAGAACGGAAACATAGCCGCTAAGCGGCAAAGGAAGAAACTGATTGCCTGATCGGCAGTAAAAAGAAACTGTTTACACATTTAGTGTAATGAATCGTGAGACTGAAGTCAAGGAAAAGTTTTTCGACTTTATTTGACCATGCTGCAATTGTTTTTAACGTTAAATTGCCAGAATGTAGTTGCAGACCGTGACGTCCAGACGCCAATGGGACAGATGGAATACACTCACGGCCATCAGAGCCAGTCGGTTGTATGCGACGGGAAGGTTGTGTTCCAGGGCGAGCTTGCGGTTGAGCCCGCGCAGATAGTATATCCCATCTATCTGATTGTGATGCAACTCCCTGCCGTTGTCCTTGAAGCGCACTTCCAGCTCGCGGATCAACTGTTCCCGAAACGCCGGGTCACGGATGGCGTCCAGATAATACAGATAGGCCCGCTTGGCCTGGCAGGCGCGCAGATGGTGCAGGTCGATCTTATTGTTCAACTCGGTTTTATCGAAGATGTATTCATCAGGGTACTTGCCCGTGAAATAGTCGCGCACAAACTCCAAATCGGAAGGGAGAATGCGCTGATTCTGAACCTTACCGCCTTTACCCCTGACGCAGATGCACAGATGGCCGGATTCGTCCTTTACCAGACTGCCGCCACAAAGGCGGTGATATTCCAGGCGGCGGAGTCCTACGCGCGACGCAAAGTCGTACAACCGAGGGGATGCCTCTCGCTGGGCATCCTTGCGGCTATCCGACGCCTTGGTCCCGCGGCTGCGGGTGTTTTGCGCCACATGTCTGACGGGCTTTTGGATCGTATCCATAGCAACATTCCAGACCCGGCAGACCGCCGCCAGATAGGTGTGGATCGTACCGGCGGAATACCCTTTCTCGATCAGAAAATCGGCATAATCCTGTATGTGCGGCTTGCAGTCATCAAAGTGCCGGCATTTATAATTATCTTTGCACCAAAGTCCAAATTTGATGGCGTGGTCCTTATACTGCCGTTCGCTTTTTTTCGTAATCCTGACAACTTCTGCGGGATTGCCGCTTTCGTCCTTTCCCGGAGACTTCAGATATTTTGCTTTATTGTATGCGTGGGTGGATATTTCATGTATCAAGCTTGCCATGTAGTTCAGTCCTTTCTAATGAAATGATGAGATGCCTGTTTGTTATTGGCAAACAAGCCCAGCCTTGCGGCTTGTTAAATGCGTTACATATTTTTTTGTCATGCGGATAGATAGGTCCGCAAGGGGAATATAAAAACCCAGATATAAGCGGCTAACCAGACCACTTATACCCCTTAGCTGGTTATTTTCCGCCTTTGCGGCAAATAACCAGCTGCAGATACCCGACATCCAAAGCAGGTCCCAATGACGGGAGGCGTCCCGGAATATGCGGTTCCGAGGTTTGAAAGCGAGTTTCTGCTGGAAAATGCGATATACTGTTCTCCTTTACTAACGGATAAGCAAACCGGTCGCAAGCGACATAATCCCAACAAGCCTTGTGGACTTGCGCGGCGAGGGTGGCTGGCCCCCGCCGCTGAGCGTTGTATTAACCGTCACAATTACGCACAATAAGGGGGTGTTTCGTCCCAAGATTCATTTCTGACCCACAGCCACGCGAATCAGGCACCATCACACGGGGTGCAGCGTGACACACTAAGCAGTGCCGAGCTTTTACAGCGTGACATGGGTTACAGCTGATTCCATGTCGATTTAAGATATATATATAAAATCGACAGGGGGCAATAGGCCTCCTGTCGATGTATTTTCTGTGTTCGCCCGCATGATCGGGCACTTATATTTTTCTCTCTGACATTTTGGGTAAAAATAGTATTATTTATTGGAAAAAGAAAGACGACTCCCCTTAGAGGGAATCGTCTTGGAAACAAAAAAGGAAAAAGAAACAAATCGGCAAAAACTGCGATTGATTGAAACAGAGTGGGATAGCTTAAATCCCAAGCAAATAGAAACTGTATGATTGTATTGTAGCATTTTTGATTCAAAAAAGCAATAGAAAAGTTGCAAATAATAAATATCTTTTCGAAAAACCTGTACATTGTATCGAGTATTATTCCGTTAATGGAACAATGCGGATAAAAACGGGGAGCCGGATTTTCCCGGCTCCCTGATTGGGTTCTATGACTTACGCCGCGTCGGGCGGGAGGGCGATGCCCTCCTCGTCCCAGGTGGTCAGCGCAAAGTGGTAGGGGCGGCCCTTCTTGTCCTTCTGGCGGTTTAGCTCTGCCAGCAGCGCCTTCACCGTATCGGGGTGGCGCTGGGCGATGAGCACGGCCTCCCGCACCTCCATATCGTCCGCCACGCAGCCGTCGTGATACATCCGCAGCTGATACAGATCCTCCGCCTTGCTGCCGCCGGCCTTCGCCTCAAAGAGCGTAACGCCTTCCGTGCTGCTGACAAACAGATCCGACTTGATTTGCAGATTCAGGCACTGATACAGGTTCTTCTCCGTGGAAACCCGCAGAACGCCCGGTTCCGCCGACTTTTTCTCCGCCAGCAGACGCACCAGCATCTGCTCCCGACCCTCCTCCTTGAAGGGTTCGGGGATGTTGGCGCGGATCCAGCTGAACAGCGCCGCCACCTTCGCGTCATCCTCGCGCAGGCCGTTTTTCGCCGCCTTGGTATTGGGCAGCGCTGCCTCCTGATCGCAGAGAATGTCGATCTGGGCGAGGAAACGGTTCTGGCTGGGGTGCAGAGCCTTCCCCCAGATCTCGCTGCACAGCCCATGCTGAATGGCACGGCCGTTGATTCGGATCTCCGCGCCGCTGGAGGCCATGTTGCCCTTGTAATAGAAGGCGTTTTTCTTGCTGCGGCGGATGCTGCCGTAGCGGCAGCAGATGGTCACGGGGCCGTAGCCCAGATCGGTCTCCACCGGGGGCAGCTCGGTGTACTCACCCTTCCACTTGGGTTCCAGAGGCTCGGTGATCTCCACGCTATTGGGAATGCCATCCTCGTCCACAGCGGTGAGACGAATGGAGAAGGCCCCGTCCCGCAGCAGGTCGGCGTAGGTGTAGCGCAGGGTCTCCTGCAGGTAGGACACCACCTGTGCGAAGGTGGGGTCATTCTTTTTGGAGACAGGCTTGAGGGTCAGGAACTTATGCATGGGACAGCGAACCTGCACCACCGTACCGGTATCGCCCACAATGTCCCCGCTGCCGGGAACAAGATACACGGGCATACCGATGCTGTAGGGGCTTTCCACCAGCTGGTAGCGGTCGTGGGCGGCGTCTTCCGCCGTCCGGGTCTGGATGGCTCCAATGCTGATCCGCCCCGGCGTTGATGGACGCCAGCGCGTGCTTGAGACCCATGCCGTGTTCGTTCAGAGCGGACTCGGCGCAGGAACGGGCGGCAATGGTGAGGGCGGCATCCACGTCCTCAATGCCGGTGCCGTTGTCGCAGACCGAGACATCCACATAGGTGTCCTGGTTCATCAGCGTGATTTCGATGCGCCCCCGGATATTGTGGGCGCGGAAATTGGAGATGGAGTTGTCGGTCAGTTCGCAGAGGGTCTGGCCGAATTCCTTGAAGTTGCCGGAGATGCCCGCGAAGAGTTCTCCACCGTCGGGGGCGTTGTTGGTCTTTCGAATGATGGTTTCGCGCATAATTTGTTCCTCCTGAAAAATGTTTTTTGAAAACAAAACGCACGGTGCAGGTCATTGCCCTACATCGTGCGGGAGGATATTACAACATTCCTCTTGCCCCGCCCGCCGAAAAAGGGTATACTGTCCCTATCGGTGCGGGGAATCCCGTTGTGTAGGTGGTGTCATCACCTGCGCAGGTGCAAAGGAGCGGCAACTCCTTTGTACTGCCGTGTTTTTTACTTTCTGATTGTATTATACGGTATCTGCGCTCAGATATCAATACACAGATCTAACAAATATCTGAGTGCAGATATGTCGAAATTGACAATATAGACAAGGAAAGCAAAATACCTTATACTGATGCTATCAATAAAAGGCGGAGGTGCGCAATGTCTACTGAGGAAGCCAAGCGCAGAGCAAAGAAAAAATTCATTGCAGAAAAACTGGAGGGGATTACCTTCCGCGTGCCTGTTGGACAAAAATCCCGCATTCAGGAACACGCCAAATCTCAGGGGGAATCGACCAACGCCTTTATCTATCGTGCGGTGAACGAGGCCATTGATCGGGATGAGAAGAAAGCTGATAGCGAAGTATAGAGGAAGAAACCTGTCTCCATACTGACACAGGTGATCCGACTGGCGGTGTTTTCTGAATCTATCAAGTCGGTAGTCGGCCATTGAGTATTGCAGTCTGGCAGAACAAACCAACCAAAATGAGATGACAGGCCATGCTGCATACGCGCAAAATTCGTACACATGCGGATCATTTGCTAGGCTCACTATTTACCAATTACGGTTACATTTGTAAGCGGTAAATAACGCGTACCTTGACAAGAATGCCGACAGCCACACTTTGGTGGTTGCCGGCATTCTGTTAGCGGAACATTGCGAAGCGTTTCGCTAGTCCGCGTTTTTGAGGTACCGCGCCATCATCGCGGCAACCTGCGCGCGTTGGGCATCCGCGCTCGGCGCGACACAGTTATTGCCGACGCCGTTCATAATGCCGTTCTGCGTCGCCCAAAGAAGCGCATCCTGCGCGTAAGCGTTGACTGTTCCCGCGTCCGCAAAGCGCAGCGTACCGCTAATCGTAGGTGAACCATAGAAGCGATAAAGCAGCGTCGCGAGCTGCTCGCGCGTTACGCTCGCCTCAGGGGTGGTGCCATCTGTGATGCCCTTGCTCTTGGCCCACTCGGTACCAACCTCGTACCACTTCTGGCCATTCTTGGGCGTGGTATCAATGCCAGCAAGTCTTGCCAGCACAGTGTTCACCATGCCACGGGTCATGGGCTGACTGACACCAAAGAGATTATTCCCGACGCCATTGAATATATCACGGGAAGCGACGAAGTTGACCTCATCTCGACTCCAATGATTACGGGTGTCAATGAAATCCTTGGAGTTATCAATAATCTTCACCACCGTATTGCCGTCCACAGTCAATTGAACGCCGTCTTCGGTGGGCTTGGAATTCTTGACGA
>OLQV01002719.1_pt1 | contig 11277 bp, 8 predicted proteins | sample 1672371 | NCBI WGS metagenome assembly OLQV01 (sample SAMEA3136676, study PRJEB25190) | human gut metagenome
CTAATATACACCCGAAACGGGTATTTTAGCAAGTGAAAAACTGACGAAACAGCACGCATATCCTGCTGCATTTTGCATTAGTTTGTGCATTTTGTGTAGTTTTATAAGGAGGTTAGCCATGTTTTACCGGTGCGCATGTGTATCGAGGCGCTTTTTCAGCCGTTCGAGCACCTCGGTATAACGCTCGGAGCGGGCGGTCGGGTTGCCGCGCAGCAGGCTCTTGCGGGTGCGGCCGAGTGCGGCTGCCCGCTCGTCAAAGCGGCGCTGCAGCTCGTCGAGCTTAGCCTGCAGCTGCTCGCGTGCAGCTTCGGTCTGCGCCCTGCGCTCGTCGGAGCGCATCTCATGCACGGCGGCAAGCTGTTCCTTCGCATCGTCCATTTTCTCGGAGAGCTGCGCTTTCGCGTCGGCAAGCTGCTCCCTGGCATCGTCCACACGCTCGGCAAGCTGTGCCTTCGCCTCGCCCACCTTCTCAGTGAATTCGCCGTGCGCTTCCTCTACACGGTAGGACAGGTTGGTCAGACCGACAAGCGCAGTCTCGGACAGCTGCTGTCGCAGCTCGGCTCCCTGCTCGCGCAGACGGTCGAGTTCCTCGAGCACCTTGGCAAGATCGAGTGCGCTGCGTACGGATACGATTACATCGCTGATAAATGCCGCCGAAAACAGAACGTCGATCACGATCAACCCAATAAACGGCAGACCGAGCACCAACTTTTCAATCGGCGGATGAATGACGCTCGTCAGGATCAGACCGAGAAAGCCCCAGCACAGTGACGAGCGCAGGCAGATATAGCCCTGAAACTGGAATCTCTGCTTGGAGTAATCCCAGTATTTTACCTTGAATATCTTCTCCATCACCACACCGACAATGTATTCAAACACAGTCGCCGCGATCATGCTCGCCAGATACAGCCACACCGGATGCTGCTTTAACGGCAGAGAAACATGCAGCAGGATCACGGCGCCGAAGCCGTAAATCGGCAGCATGGGGCCGCGCAGGAAGCCGCGGTTGACCAGTCTGCGCTGTCCTACCGAGACCACGGTGGACTCAAAGCACCAGCCGAGCATACAGTACAGGTAGAAAACCAGCAGCCACTGGGCAGCGGAATAACTGTAATACACGCTCTCACTCCTCATGATTTGGATTTCGTATCTATTTATTCTATCGAATTTTTTGACTTTTTGCAAGGGGAACGATATAATAGAATCATACCATTTTAATAGGAAGGGTAGGAACGCCTAATGCTGAATTTTAATCTGCACACCACGACCGAGGTCGTATTTGGCAAAGATATTGAGGAACAGATCGGCCCGCGCCTGAAAGAACTCGGCGCGCATCGCATCCTCGTACACTTCGGCGGCTCGAGCGCCCGCACCTCCGGTCTGCTCGACCGTGTGGAAAAAAGCCTGTTTGCGGCGGGTCTTGCCTTTGTTGAACTGGGCGGTGTATCGCCGAACCCGAAGGTATCGCTTGTTCGCAAGGGCATTGCACTGGCAGAGCGAGAGGGCATCGACTTTGTACTGGCCGTCGGCGGCGGCTCGGTAATCGACTCTGCGAAGGCCATCGCTATGGGCGTTGCCACCAAAACCGATCCGTGGCAGTTCGCATCCACCGGCACAAAGCCGGATACCACCCTGCCGGTCGGCACTGTACTGACGCTGGCAGCCTCCGGCTCGGAAAGCAGCAACTCCTGCGTACTCACCAATGAGGAGACCAAGGAGAAGCGCGGCATCACGAGCGAGACCAACCGTCCGCGCATCAGCTTCCTTGATCCGGAGAACACCTATACCGTGTCCAAATTCCAGACCGGCTGCGGCATTGTGGACATCATGATGCACACGCTCGAGCGTTATCTCACGCCGGAAGGCGGCGAAAGCGACATTACCGACCGCATTGCCGAGGGTCTGCTCATTGCCGTGCGCGATGCCGGCCGCCGGGCAATCGCCAATCCGCGCGATTATGAGGCGCGTGCGTCCCTGATGTGGGCCGGCAGCGTTTCACATAACGATTACACCGGCTGCGGCCGCAAGCGCCTGTTCCCGGTGCATAAGCTCGAGCATGAGCTGTCCGCGTTCCGCGATGAGATTGCACACGGTGCCGGTCTGTCCGTGCTGTTCCCGGCCTGGGCGCTGTACGAAATGAAGAACGATTTTCCGCGCTTTGCTCAGCTGGCGAACCGCGTATTTGGCGTGGAGATGGATTTTCATCACCCCGAGCGCACCGCGCGCGAAGGCATCCTGACCATGAAGCGCTTCTTTGAGGAGATCGGCATGCCGACGCATCTGGCGCAGCTGGGCATCAAGCCGGAGAATTACGCACAGCTGGCAGCGAATACCGTCCGCACGGTCAAGGGTCCGGTCAAGAGCTATTCCGCACTCGACGAACAGGCTATCATCGAGATTTATAAGCTGGCGGAGTAAAACCGCCTGTGCCAAAGACGGTGCAATAAGCGTAACAACTGCGAAGGGAAGGCTGTGCAGCAGCCGCTCCCTGCAGCCCATCACCAAAACCATAATGACCGCTCGGTACCAGCCGAACGGTCATTTATTTTATCCATCTCCGCAATTACCGTCCGGTCGGACGTTTTTTTGCTTCGGGGTTGCTCTGAACTGCCGAAGGTGGTAGGATAAAAGCAGCAAAGCTATCGAGAACAAATGAAAGCAGGGATTTTATGCAAATTGTAGATACCGGCGTACTGACCCCGTCCTTCATGGACTTCTCACTGCCGTCCGAATTTGCGAAAAGTGCGCTGTATTACTGCCCGCAGTTCGGTCAGTTCATCTGCAACAGCGATTACCGGATCGAACGAAACGGCATTGACCAATACCTGCTGATCTACATCAACAGTGGTTCGCTCTGCATCCGCACAGACGGTATGACCGCCGAGGCGCATGAGGGCGAAATAGCGCTGTTCGACTGCCGCAAGCCGCACTGCTACTGGTGTCCGGACAAGGTTGACTTCTACTGGTTTCACTTCAACGGTGCGGGCAGCAAGCAGTACACCGAATATCTGACCGAGCGATTCGGCCTTGTGCACGAAAAGCAGCCGATGCTGTCGCTCAAGGATCAGTTCCGCACGGTCGTGCACTCGGCGCAGTACGGCATGAGCACGCAGTTTGCCTCCATGAACGAGCACCAGATTTCCATTGCGGTACACAGCATTCTGGGTGGTCTGGCGTCGCAGACCGTGCGAACCACCGTCACCAGTGAGCTGCTTGCACCGGCACTGGCGTACATTCACGGTCATTTTGCCGATGATATTTCGCTGGACGACCTTGCCGGGATGTGCGGCATCAGCAAATCGCACTTTATCCGCAGCTTCAAGCGATACGTCGGCTGTACGCCGCATGAGTATCTGCTGCAGTACCGTCTGCGTCAGTCCAAGCGTCTGCTGCTGTCCAGCGACCTGACCGTTGAACAGATTGCCGAGGACTGCGGCTTCAACAGTGCATCGCACTTTGCGCGGGCATTCCGGCAGGAGACGGATATTTCGCCAACGGCGTTCCGGGCTATTTCGTTCTGATTTTACCATATCAGACGTTATCTGTGTGCTAAAGAATACGGAATGGGTGCTAACCCTTAGCTGGGGTTCCAAAAGGATAGACACCAAAGTTTGCCCGTAGGCCACTAAACCTTGTTCCCGCGCCGTGCGCGGATTAAACGAGTACTATCCTCTTGGGACTCCAGTTTCCTTTATTTGTTTGTCTGGCGAAAATCGGAGAGCGGCGACCGCTTCGAAATTTGGGAACGGCAGTCGGGTGACCGTTGCGAGTCTTTCTCCGCCTTTTCGCAGTTCACAGATAACTTACCGCTACACAGGCGGTTTCATCTCAGCAGGCGCGACATACCCGTGTCGCGCAACTCGTTAGTCTGGATATGACAGACAGCACCTGCGAATTTATCTATTTAGAACCGTTTAGCCGCGCAGGTGCTTTCTATTACCACGTGCCGACAAATTGTGCAGCACTGCTATGCCGCACCTTGCGTTGATGAAACCGTATGTGTAGCAGCAAGGTATCCGACCCTTCGAATAGGTTGAGAAAGACACGGTAGTAAAAATCCTCTGCCGTTCCCCTATTTCGGAGCGGTCGCCGGTCTCTGGTATGCGCCAGACTAAGAAATAAAGTGAAACGGGAGTTAAGAGGGTAGAAACCGCAGGTGTCTACCCTCTTGCCCCCGCCGCCGAGCGCGGCAAATCCTCTCGCTGAGGTTCAGCGAAAAACACCCCGCCCGTTCGGGCGAACCGCCTGCGCGGTTCGTGTGCCCCAGAAAGCCGGTGCCGAATATCTGAACGCAAAAAAGACAGACCGCAACAGTGATCTGTCTTTTATTTCGGTTTGCTTTATCAGCCGCCCAGACCCAGAGGAGAGAACAGCACATAAATGCCTGCCAGCAGGATGAACGTAACTGCGATAACCGGCTTGCGGTACTTCCACGGGGTCATATCAACAACCTCGAGGTCAGGCAGTACATACGCTTCCTTGCGCGGTGCAGCCTTGGTCAGAATCGCCATCAGGATCAGGTCAATTACGAATGCGCCTACTTCAAAGTACAGGAAGTGGAACGGCAGAAGGTTCATCATCAGGCCATAGCATACGATATGGACAATGATGGCAACCTTCGGTGCAAAGCTCGGCATGCGCGGAGCCAGAATACCCATAACAACGATGGCCAGAACCGGAACGCCGTAGTAGCCCCACATCTGATTGAGGAAGGTGCTGATGCCGGCCGGCAGATACAGCAGGAACGGTGCGATAATAATGGATGCCAGACACAGCACGATGCCGAAACGCTTTGCAATGGTGATCAGCTGTGCATCCGTGCGCTTCCTCTTGGAGATAACCGGAAGGATGTCCAGGGTGAACAGCGTCATGGAGCTGTTCAGTACCGAGTTAAAGGAGGACAGGATCGCACCGAACATGACTGCTGCAAAGAAACCCAGTACCGGAGTCGGCAGGATGTCCTTGATCAGAGACGGGTACGCCATATCGAAGTCGGTCAGTACGCCGCCGTCACGGATGAACTGGATCACGCCGGGCGCTACCAGAAAGATCGGGCAGAATACGCAGGTAAGACCGGTCAGCAGCGAGCCTTTCTGCGCTTCCTTCAGGTTCTTCGCGCCGAGTACGCGCTGCATGATGGACTGGTTGGTGCACCAGTAAGAGATGTGGTTGATACCACAGCCAAGTACGATCATCGGCCACGGAATGTACGGCGGCTGTGCGTTGGCAGGCTGGATCGCATTCAGGTGCTCCGGAGAGGAGGTAGCGAAAAGACGGATGCCTTCTGCGATGCTGCCGTCGCCCAGCGCGATAAATGCCAGAACCGGGATCAGGATGACCGCGCCGATGATAAAGATGATGCCGTTCAGAGAGTCTGATACGGCTACGGCCTTCAGGCCGCCGAAGATTGCATAGATACCGCCGATTATGCCGAGTGCGACGCACATTACGGTGGTTGCCATGAAACGGTTGCCGCCCATCAGTGCGGTAATACCGAAGATACGCTCCATCGCTACCGAGCCTGCGTACAGCACCAGCGGCAGCATGGTTACAATATAAGCGACAAGGAAAATGAACGATACAATGACGCGGGTTGCGCGGTCAAAGCGGCTTTCCAGAAATTCCGGGATAGTGGAAATGCCTAGCTTGAAATACTTCGGGATGAAGAACAGTGCCATCAGCGTCAATGCGATTGGGCACATGGTCTCCCAGCCCATTGCAGTCATGCCGGCTGCATAACCCTGACCGTTGCGGCCTACCAGCTGCTCCGCGGACAGGTTGGTCATCATCAGAGAACCAAAGATAACCAGACCGCTCAGGCTTCGGCCTCCAAGGAAGTAACCGTCTTTGCTGGTCTCGTCCGTTCCCTTGGTTTTAAGCCAGCTTACGAATGCCACTGCTACAGTGACAAGCACAAATGAACCCAGTGTAAATACCATTTTCTTGAAACCCCTCTTGTTTGCTGTGTAAATACGCTGCCACGGGTATTTGCAGCAGCGTGTCCCTCTTTTTCTCTGCAGCCTACAGGATAATCTGTACGGAATTGCTAATTTTGTATATCTCATCCAACTTCATTCCATAGCAATGCCCCCTAATCCTGCTTGGGCAGGAGCAGGGGGCACCACCATATAGAGAAATAGAATGAGAGAAAGGATCTTTGAAATTTGCGTTATATCCATATCGGATTGGCAGAACGTTGGAGCGTTTTCCTGCCGATCCGGAGAGAGGATCTTACGCGTGAACATTATCGCACAATCTGCGTTTGTGCGAAATGCAGTTTTCTTAGTGGAGCTGCGTCTTCAGGGTATCCAGACGCTCCTGCGCGTTGTCCGGGGTAACTACGTCAGAACCGGAGTCAACGAACTCGTCAACGGTCTCGCCGTCCAGAACCTGAACCATGGTCTCAACAGCCTTGTAGCCCATCTCGTAAGCCATCTGGGCGACAGACATGGTCATCTGACCGGCCAGGATTGCTTCACAAGCAGCGCGGTCACCATTGAAGCCGAGGAAGATGGTGTTCTTGTATGCGTCATGGCCCTGCGCTGCACGGGCTGCTGCCATAGCCATATCGTCGTTGTTTGCGCAAATGATTGCGATGCCTTCCGGATGTGTCTGCATGATAGCTTCCATAGCGGTGGTAGCGCGGTCAGCAGTTGCGTCTGCGTACTGTACTTCATCGCTCAGGAAGGTGCCGCCTGCTTCTTCAACGCCAGCCTTGTAGCCGTTCATGCGAGCGGTGTTGGTCTGGTCGCCCTGTACGCCTGCGATCTCAATGCACTTGATATCGGTCCAGCCGGCAGCCTTGGCAGCCTCTACAGCAGCCTCGCCGCCCTTCTTGGCAGCAGCTTCGTTACCGGTACCTACGAAGGACTTAACCTCCGGTGCCGTGAAGTTGGTGTCGATCGCAACGATCGGCAGCTTGGTGCCGCTGACCAGCTGCGCTGCCGTATCCGACTGCAGCGGAGAAATAACAATGCCGTCATACGTGCCGGAGCTGAGGTCGGTCTCGATCATGTTCTGCATTTCATCGAATGCGGTCTCAGAGCTTGGACCCTTAACCTCTACCGTAACCTTGTCCGAATGCTCGGAAGCATAATCCTCAGCGCCCGACTTTACATACTGCCAGTACTCGGCAGCCAGAGTCTTCAGGATAACGCTGACCTTGTAGCTGCCGCCGGAAGCGGATGCGCCACCGTCATTACTGCTGTCATCGGTCGAGGCAGAATTGCCGCCGCCGCATGCGGTCATCGACAATGCCATCGCTCCTGCCAGCAACATCGCTAACACTCTCTTCTTGTTCATAATTTCTTCTCCTCTCTTTTTTCCGGGCCCTGCTCTCTCAGCGCCCTTTTACGCTTGTGTATTTCACACTTGCGTGTACTCTTTATCAGCAGTCCCTCTTGATTTTCTGTTGGAGGAAATTCAAGAGGGACCGGATAACAAAATAATGAAAACGGGAATAGTGTAGATGCGATTGTAAAATGGGTATGTGATTACTATTTCATTAGAAGCCTGCCTTGCGCAGGTTCTCACGACCGATGGTAGCCTTTTCGAGCGGTACGTCGAAGGACTTAACCGGGAACAGATCCTGCTCTACGACGCACCAGCCGTCGTAGCCGCACTCGTCGAGTGCCTTATGCATAGCAGTGAAGTCGATGCTGCCCTTGCCCGGCTCAACCATGATATCCTCGGTTACAGCCTTAGCGAAGGACCACTTGTTCTCGTCCATCTTAGCCTTAACAGCCAGATCGCAGTCTTTGAAGTGGATGTACGGGATGCGCTTTGCCCACTTCTTGTAGAAGGAGATCGGCTCGCCGCCGCCGTATACATGGTGGCCGGTATCAAAGCACAGATCTACATTGGTGTCGTTCAGGAAGCGCTCGATCTGCTCCTCAGTCTGAACGTGGCTGTCAACGTGCGGGTGGAACAGGCCAACAAAGCCGTTCGCAGCGCAGCGGTCAGCGCACTTCTGTACATTCTTGCAGTAGGTAGCCCACTCCTCGTCGGTCAGCTCCGGATTCATCTCCAGCTCGCCGGTAGCGAGGTTGGTGTACATCGGAGGCAGCAGAACGATATACTTAGCGGACGGGAAAGCCTTCAGCAGCTTGGAAATATCGTCGATATCCTTCAGCATACCCTCAACAGCAGCGTCGTCGAGGAAGTTGCCGCCCTCGGTAGCGCCTACCAGAGTCAGGCCGCGCGCATCCATAGCGTTCTTGAGAACCTTGGGATCGTCGTTCGGCATGTAGCCCCAGGGACCGATCTCGCAGCCCTCGTAGCCGGCAACCTTCATTTCGTCCAGGCAGCGCCACCACTGGGGCTGTTTTGCGTTGTTCGGATCGCTTGCCGGGAACCATACACCCCAGGAGTCCGGTGCAATACCAATCTTGATAGCCATAATTATATCCTCCCTGTCAAATTATTCAGGAAACTGTCAGCCTTTTCGGTCTCGGCGGGATCGCTCCCGCCGGAGACCGTTTCGGCATTATGTTTTAATTGATGTAAGCGGACAACTTACTTAACGTCAACCCACTCGTGAGTCTTGGAGGACTCGATAACAGCAGCTACGGTGCGGTCGATCTTGTAGCCGAACTCGAAGTCGGTTACATAGTCAGCGCCATTGGTGATAGCGTCGAACAGAGCGTGAACCTCGAGGATCTTCATGTCGTTGTAAGCGATGGAGATACCAGCAGCCGGCTGGAATGCGGAGTAGCCCTTCATCAGCGGGTTGAGCAGTACGGTGCGGAAGCCGCGGTCGCGCTCGTTATCAGACTGGAAGTAAACCTGAACTTCGCCCATGCGCTCCAGATCGTAACGAACAGAACCCTTGGTGCCCTGAATCTCGTAGGTCAGGTAGTTCTTGCGGCCGGTAGCAACACGAGAGCAAGCGATCTGACCGATAGCGCCGTTAGCGTACTCAGCCATGAAGGTCATGATGTCTTCGTTCTCAACGTCAGCCATCTCAGTGGAGCCTGCAGCCTTCGGACGCTTCGGGAATACGGTGGTAGCAACTGCGTTTACCTTGGTGATATCGCCCATGATGAACTGGGAGATGGACAGCAGGTGAGAACCAAGGTCGCCCAGAGCGCCGCAGCCAGCCAGCTTGTTGATGTGGCGCCAGGTGATCGGGAGGGACTCGTCGAGCAGCTGGTCCTGATCGTAGGTGCCGGTGAAGCGCATGATCTTGCCGAGAGCGCCGGACTGAACGAGCTCACGAACGTAAGCGTTTGCCGGGTTCTGGGTGTTGTTGAAGCCAACATAGTTTACAACGCCCTTCTTCTTAGCCAGCTCAGCCAGCTCCTTGGACTCCTCAGCGGAGATGGACAGCGGCTTCTCGCAGTATACGTTCTTGCCATTCTCCAGAGCAGCCTTAGCTACTACGTAGTGGAAAGCGTTCGGGGTAGCAATATCAACCAGGTCTACGTTCGGGTCGGTTACGACGTCGTTCCAGTCAGTGGAGATGCGCTTAAAACCGATCTTCTTCTGAGCGGACTTTGCAGCCTCTTCGTTAGCGTCAGCTACGATCTCGAAGGATGCGGTGCCGTAGTCAGGACCAAACAGCATCTCAGCGTCAGCCAGTGCAGAGGAATGAGCCTTGCCCATCCAGCCGGAACCTACCAGACCAATACGGATTTCTTTCATTTTCTTTTCCTCCTAAAAAATGTTCTCTCAATGGTGATAATGGTGATACATAAAATTTACTAATTTCTTTGCAGTCTTGGAAAGTTTGAAAATCAGGGAGAAACGTTTTGTTTCTTTGGCTTTCGTTCGTGTCTCTCGTTTGACTGTGCCCATAGTATACGGCGAAAATCGAGAAATGTCATTGCATAGAATTTTCTTGTTCTATACATAAATTATCATTTATTTAGAGGAAAAAACAACCTGCACAAACCGGTTGGGTACCAATTGTGCAGGCTGCATAAAACGATGTTCTTTTGTGTATAGAATGGCGGAAAGAAGCGCATTTATGTCAAATCGGATTTTTTCGAAATTGACTGGGAGAAACGCCGACGCGTGATGAAAACAGGTTGCTGAACGTGGTTATGTTTGGATATCCGACACTGTTTGCGATGACTTTCACTGGCTGATCCGTCGTTTTGAGCAAATGCTTCGCCCGATTGATGCGCACGAGGATGATGTATTCGTGCGGGGAGTACCCGCACTGCTTTTTAAACAGGCGGGAGAAGTAAAATTGACTCATGTTGACATGCCGCGCCAGCTCAGGGAGCGTCAGGGGTTCTCCGTAGTGCTCGCCGATATATTGAATGGCAGCCTCTGTGGCGGTCTGGGCGTTGCCGGTGTCTGTGCAGGATTGAGTGGCATTGCCGGTAATCAAGAAAATCCAGATAGAATAGATCCGCAGAGACAGCGGTGCCTCTGCAATAAATTGATTGTTGCGCCAAGCGTATAGAATATCCAGCATCAGCCGATGCACTTCGGATGCGTTGGAAGAATCAAAGACCGGTGTGCGGTATAGGCTGCATACCTGTTCAAACAGCTGCGGGCTGTTGCTGCCGTCCAGATGCATCCAGACGAATTCCGTATTATCTATTGTATGATATTGGTGCGGTTGCGTACAGTCCAGAATGACCAATTGTCCGCGGTGCGCAATGATGGTGCGATTATTTGCCGTGACGGAAAGCCGGCCACTGCGGATGTACATGAGCAGATAGCGTGCGTCCGGATAGCGGGAGCGGTCAATTCGATAGTCTTTATCTGTATAATAATAACCGCAGGATGTCATATAAAACAGCATGCTGCGTGCTTGTTCAGAAGGGCTTTGAAAATATAAATCTGATCCGTTGCAGGTGCCGGCTTCGAAACCGAGCATAGTTAAGATACCTCCTTGGGAAATAATCCATTGAGAATACGTCAAATTGTAGCATCTCGTTTGTGAGATGTCAAAATAAAACCATGTGCACGCTTGCAAAAAAATCGCGGGGAGAGCAAAAAATCATAAACAGGGGATGTAAAGAAATGTGTGAATCAGTGATGATTCGTCACTATAATAAGGAAAAAACACAGGAAATTGCTTGAAAAAATATGCGTTTTTCTTGGCGGCTGCCGGATAAATGTACGAAAGAGCATTTTATCCAAAGCAAAATACACAAGAAGAATGGGAGTGAACCCGCGCACATTAGACAATGTTACGGCGGAAACCATTGGAAAAACGAGAAAACGACAAGAAACTCTCACAAAGTATACAAAAAAAGAAAATTATTTTGTGCAGTTTGATAAAAAATCACAAAAAACGACATTGGATATATAAAAAATGCC
>OLQV01002722.1_pt1 | contig 11270 bp, 10 predicted proteins | sample 1672371 | NCBI WGS metagenome assembly OLQV01 (sample SAMEA3136676, study PRJEB25190) | human gut metagenome
AACTCACATTATTGGTGCTCTTTTTAGAACCTGTATATGTGCTGGAGCACAAATACTGGATAGCGAAACTAATAAGTACCAACAAGATTTTCAAAACAAAAAAGAAGAACTTATTTGCTTACTCGAAAAACTTTGTAACTACCAAGAAATTAATTTTGATGAAAACATCAAATCCGAAATTATTTCTTGGGAACTTGGAAAATTTGAGACACAAGAAGCTCTAAGTGACTGGTCCAAAAGATTTTCTGAATATATCTGTACTTTAGATATTATTTGATACATCTTAAATAAAAAGGTGAAATTCTCTATTCAAGAATTTCACCTTTTTCATTTATTTATTTAACTCATCTAAGAATAACTTATTAAGCATTTGAGGATTAGCCTTTCCCCTAGTCTCCTTCATTGCTTGACCAACTAAAAATCCTAATGCTCTATCTTTTCCTGCTTTGTAGTCTGCAATAGATTGTGGGTTATTTTCTAGTATTTTTAATACTATTTCTTTTATAGCTCCCTCATCTGAAATTTGTATCCATCCCTTTTCTTTTACTATTTCTTCAGGTTTTTTTGGATTTTCAAATAATTCTTCTAACACTTTTTTACCAATTGCAGAACTTATTGTTCCTTTATCAATTAGCATAATCATTTCTGCTAATTGTTCTGCTGTAAATGGAATTTGAGATGGTTCAAGTTCTTTTTCATTTAATATTCTTGAAACATCTGAAAGCAACCAGTTTGCTACTGCTTTTGCATTATTACAAATTGATAATGCTTTTTCAAACATATCTGACATATGTTTTGAAGCTGTTAACATTCTTGCATCTTTTTCAGATAAATTGTATTCTGTTAAATAACGTTCTTTTCTACTTTCTGGTAATTCTGGTAAGTTATCTTTTATGTTTTGAATATATTCATCTGATAATCTAATTGCTACTAAATCTGGTTCTGGAAAATATCTGTAATCTTGTGCATCTTCTTTGTCTCTCATTGAAAATGTTTTACCAGATATATCATCCCATCTTAAAGTTTCTTGGTCAATTTTTCCACCATCTTCAAGAACATCAACTTGTCTTTGTGCTTCATATTCAATTGCTCTTACAATTGATCTAAAAGAGCTCATATTTTTCATCTCTGTACGAGTTCCAAACTCTTTACTTCCTTTTTTCATAACAGAAACATTGACATCTGCTCTTAAAGAACCTTCTTGCATTTTACAATCTGACACTTCAATATATTCTAGTATAGATTTTATTTTTCTCATATATGCTTCCGCTTCTTTAGCTGAACGCATATCTGGCTCTGAAACTATTTCTATTAGTGGAACTCCTGCTCTGTTTAAATCTACTAGGCTTCCAGCTCCAAATTCATTATGATTTAATTTTCCTGCATCTTCCTCAATATGTATTCTTGTAATTCCTATAGTTTTCTTTTCACCATCTAATACAATTTCTACATTTCCATGTTCACATAGAGGTTTATCAAATTGTGATATTTGATATGACTTTGGAAGGTCTGGATAAAAATAATTTTTTCTATCATTTTTAGAGTCTTTTGAAATTGTGCAATTTGTAGCTAGTCCTGCTTTAACAGCATATTCAACTACTTTTTCGTTTAATACAGGAAGTGCACCTGGCATTGCCATACATACTGGGCATACATGTGTATTTGGTTCTGCACCAAATTCTGTAGAACAGTTACAAAATATCTTTGTTTTTGTTGAAAGTTCAGCATGTATTTCTAGTCCAATGACTACTTCATAATCTTCTATTGACATTTTAAATCTCCTTTACTTAGATATTTGGTCTATATTTACTTCTAAAGTTTGTTGCTTGTTCATAAGTATATGCTGCATTTAATATAGTTTCTTCATCGAAATAATTTCCTATTAATTGCATTCCTATTGGCATATTATTGCTATCTACTCCACATGGTATTGAAATAGCAGGGACTCCTGCAATATTCACAGGAACTGTACATATATCTGATAAATACATTTCCATAGGATTTGATGATTTAGTACCAATATCAAAAGCAACTATTGGTGAAGTAGGTGTTAATATTACATCATACTTTTCAAAAGCTTTTTTAAATTCTTGTTTTACAAGTGTTCTAACTTGTTGAGCTTTTTTATAATATGCATCATAGTAACCTGAAGATAATACATAAGTACCTAATATAATTCTTCTTTTTACTTCTGAGCCAAATCCTTCACTTCTTGAATTTTTAAATAATTCTTTTAAGTTTGTATAATTTGGTGTACGATATCCATAACGAATTCCATCAAATCTACCTAAGTTTGAACTTGCTTCTGCTGGTGCAATTATATAATATGTTGCTAAAGAATAATCTGCAATATCTAGGCTAAATTCTTCTATCTCTGCTCCTAGCTCTTTATACTTTTCAATTGCTTCTTCAACTTTTGCTTTTACTTCTGGATTTATTCCTTCTCCAAAATACTCTTTTGGAACCCCAATTTTTAAACCTTTAACATCATTTTTTAAGCATTTAGTATAGTCTTTTTTTTCAATTTCCGCTGAAGTTGTATCTTTTTCATCATGTCCACTAATTACATTTAATAAAAGTGCTGCATCTTTGACATCTTTAGTCATTGGTCCTATTTGGTCAAGAAGATGCAAATGCTACTAATCCATAACGAGATACTAATCCATAAGTTGGTTTTAGTCCTACAATACCACATAAACTTGCTGGTTGACGAATTGAACCACCTGTGTCCGAGCCTAGTGCCCATGGTACCAAATTTGCTGCAACAGCTGCTGCACTTCCTCCTGATGAACCACCAGGCACTTTATTTAAGTTCCATGGATTTTTTGTTGGATGGAAATGTGAATATTCTGTTGATGATCCCATTGCAAATTCATCCATATTTAACTTTCCAAGCATTATCATATCTTCTGCATTTATTTTTTCCATAACTGTTGCATTATATGGTGATACAAAATTTTCTAACATTTTAGAACCACATGTAGTTTTTACACCTTTTGTGCACATATTATCTTTTATTCCAATTGGAATACCTGCTAATTCTGCTTCTTCTCCTGCTTCTATTTTTTTATCAATCTCTTCGGCTTTTTTCATTGCTTCATCTGTTAATGGTGTAATAAAAGCTTGTACATCTTTTTCTTTTTCATTTATTCTATCTATATATGCTTTAGTAATTTCTGTTACCGTAAGCTCTTTATTTTTTAATTTTTCTAAAAGTTCATGTACAGTTAATTCTGTAATATTCATCTTATTCATTCCTTTCTGTTAATTATTGAATTACTTTTGGAATTTTAAACATATTTCTTTCTTTTTCTGGAGCATTAGCCATTAATGCTTCTTTATCTTCAAAATTTATAACCTCATCTTTACGAAATACATTATATTTATCTTCAACACCAATAGCTTCTGATAATCCCTCTGTTGGTGCTTTGCTTACTATATTTGCATAACTCAAAATATCTTGTAAGTGTAAAAGATAAGTATCTACTTCATCTTCTTTTAAATTTAAACTTGCTAAATTTGCAATGTGTAATAACTCTTCTCTTGAAACTTTCATTTAAGCTCATCTCCTTTATAAATACGTGTTTTATTATATCCTTTTTTGGGGTAAATTACAAGTTTTATTGCAAAATTTAAGGACTTAATTAAAATTAAGTCCTTAAATCATATTCTAAACTTCATTTCCATAATAGCTATCTATTAATATTTGTCTTAATTCTTCAACTAATGGCAGTCTTGGGTTTGCAGTTGTGCATTGATCTTCAAATGCTCTATCAGCTAACAAATCAAGTTTTGCCATAAATTCTTGTTCATTAACTCCAGCTTCTTTAAAACTCTTTGGAATATTTAAATCAGCATTTAATTTTTGAATTTCTCTAATTAAAGAGTTAACTCCTTCTTCATTTCCATAAGCAGGGAAATTCATTCTTCTTGATAAGTCTGCATATTTTTGGTCTGCAATATAGTACTCATATTTAGGGAATGACACAAACTTAGTTGGTCTTTGGCTGTTATACCTTATTACATAAGGTAATAGAATTGCATTTATTCTTCCATGTGGCAAATGGAATTCTGCTCCTATTTTATGTGCTAACGAATGACATACACCTAAGAATGCATTTGTAAATGCCATACCTGCCATTGTACTTGCATTATGCATTTTTTCTCTTGCATGTGCATTACTTCCATTGTTATATGCTTCTCTTAAATTTTTAAATACTAATTCAAATGCTTTTTCTGCTAATCCATCTGTATAATCAGATGCCATATTTGATACATATGCTTCAATAGCATGTGTTAAAACATCCATACCTGTGTCTGCAGTAATTGTTTTTGGTAAGCTCATAACTAAGTCTGGGTCAACTATCGCAACATCTGGTGTTAATTCATAATCAGCTAAAGGATATTTTTTATTTAATTTTTTATCTGTAATAACAGCAAATGATGTAACTTCTGAGCCTGTTCCTGATGTTGTCGGAATCGCAACCAATTGTGCTTTATTACCTAATTTAGGGAATTTATAAGTACGTTTTCTTATATCCATAAATTTAAGTTTCATTCCTTCTGCATCAGCTTCTGGATGCTCGTAGAATAGCCACATTCCTTTTGCAGCATCTATTGGGCTTCCTCCACCTACTGCGATAATTACATCAGGTTTAAATTCTCTCATCATTTCTACTCCTCTATAAACAGTTTCAAATGATGGGTCTGATTCAACATCTGAAAAGATTTCAGAATGTACATATTCTTTTCTTTTTCTTAAGTAATATAAAATTTTATCTATATAACCTAAGTTTACCATTGATGGGTCTGTAACAATAAATGCTCTTGAAATATTTGGCATTTTTTCTAAATATGCAATAGAACCTGCTTCAAAATATATTTTCTGTGGCACTTTAAACCATTGCATATTAACTCTCCTTTTGGCTACTCTTTTGATATTTATTAAATTTACGCTTGATACATTTGCAGTTGTAGAGTTTCCTCCAAATGTTCCACATCCTAATGTTAATGATGGCATATTTGTATTATATATATCACCTATCGCTCCATGTGTTGATGGTGAATTTACTATTATTCTGCCTACTTTTACTCTCTCTGAGAATTTTTGAATTGTCTCATTATCTTCTGAATGAATAACAGCTGAATGTCCCATTCCACCAAATTCAATTAATTTTTCTGCTAACTCTATTCCTTCATCAGCATCTTTAACCACATAGTATGCAAGTACAGGGCTTAATTTTTCTTTTGAAAATGGGTATTCAATTCCAACTCCATTCTCTTTTAATACTAATACTTTTGTATCTTTTGGTACTTCAATATTTGCACCTTTTGCAATAATGTAAGGACTCTTTCCTACTATATCTGCATTTAGTGCACAACCTTTTTCTGCTATAAACATACTGTTACGTAATTTTTCTGTTTGCTCTGCATTTAAGAAATAACATCCTGCTTCTTTCATAAGCTCTTCAAATTCTTTATGAATTTCTTTATCAACTATAACTGATTGTTCTGATGCACAAATCATTCCATTATCAAATGATTTTGATAACACCAAATCATTTACTGATGTTTTTAATTTTGCAGTTTTATCTATATAACAAGGTACATTTCCAGGTCCAACACCTAATGCTGGTTTTCCACATGAATATGCTGATTTTACCATTCCACTTCCACCAGTTGCTAAAATTAAATTAACACCTGGGTGATTCATTAAAGCTGTTGTAGCTGTTATAGATGGTTCTTCAATCCATAAAATACAATCTTCTGGAGCGCCTGCTTTTATAGCAGCATCTCTTAAAATTGTTGCTGCTGCGACACTACATTTTTGTGCAGATGGGTGAAAACCAAATATTATAACATTTCTTGTTTTTGCTGCAATTAGTGATTTAAACATTGTTGTTGAAGTTGGGTTTGTAACAGGTGTTACACCAGCTATAATTCCTATTGGTTCTGCAATTTCTTCATAGCCTTCTTCTTCATTATCTTCAATTACACCAACTGTTTTATCATATTTTATGCTATGATAAATATATTCTGTTGCAAACATATTCTTTGTAATTTTATCTTCGTAAATACCTCTGCCAGTTTCTTCTACAGCCATTTTAGCAAGTTCCATATGGTGCTCTAAGCCAGCCATTGCCATTTGTTTTACAATTTCATCAACTTGCTCTTGGTCTAGCTTTAAATATTCTTCAGATGCTTTTTTTGCTCTTTCAACTAAGCTGTCTATCATCTCTTCTATTCTTTTTCTCTCTTCTTCACTAACTTCTTTTGCCATTTTCAAATTTTCCTTTCTCTCTTGTGAATAATTATTTCCAATTTAGTGTAATTATATACTAACATTTTAAGCTTGTAAATAAATTTACTTAAATAATTTTAAAACCCTAGCTAGCATTGCTAACTAGGGTCTTGGGCTCTACTCTAAACTCTTCATGATTTCAACAAGTTTCCTGCCAAAATCCATCTCAGAAATTTCTTCTTTTTCAAACCTATCAATAGCGAGTTCAACCTGTTTCTGTTCTTCCTCAACATCTTTAGGCCAACTGCCATGCCGTTTTTCCAAATAGCAAAGCAACTTAGTCATCTGTGCAGAACGATTAACCCTCCAATCGATATGTTCGATTGAATAAAGAAGCTTTCTCAGGAAATTAGCATATTCCTGTCTTACAAAGTTCCGTTGCATTTATTTTACCTCCTTAGCCCAAATTTAAGTATGTAGTTAGTCCTACATACTTAAATTATAACATAAATTAAACTTTTTAGCAAATTTCCCTTTTCTTTCACTTTAAAATGTTATATAATAGGTCTGTATTTACAGAAGGAGTGAGGTTTATGGGATATAACTTTAAAGATATTGAAAAAAAATGGCAAAACAAATGGTATAGCGAAGGTACCTTTTATGCAAAGGATGATCCTTCATTAAAAAAATGGTATGGATTAATTGAATTTCCATATCCTTCTGGTCAGGGATTACATGTTGGTCACCCACGCAGCTATACTGCACTAGATATTATTGCTAGAAAGAAAAGAATGGAAGGATATAATGTATTATATCCAATTGGATTTGACGCATTTGGATTACCAGCTGAAAACTATGCTATCAAAAATCATGTTCATCCTAAAATTACAACTGAAAAAAATGTTAATCATTTTAGAGAGCAATTAAAAGCATTAGGTTTTTCATTTGACTGGTCTAGAGAAGTTAATACAACAGATCCTAATTATTATAAATGGACACAATGGATTTTTATTCAATTATATAAACATGGCTTAGCATATAAAGCTACAATGCCTATCAACTTTTGCACAGGTTGTAAGGTAGGCTTAGCAAATGAAGAAGTTGTAAATGGTGTTTGCGAAAGATGTGGAAGTCCAGTAGTACAAAAAGAAAAAAGCCAATGGATGTTAAAAATTACAGAATATGCTCAAAGATTAATTGACGACTTAGATGATGTTGATTATTTAGATAAAATCAAAGCACAACAAAGAAACTGGATTGGTCGTAGCGAAGGTGCTGAGGTTAAATTTAAACTTGCAAATCATGATAAAGAATTAGTTGTATATACAACAAGACCTGACACATTATTTGGTGCAACATATATGGTAGTTGCTCCTGAACATCCTATTATTAAAGAATTAGAAAGTGAAATTACTAACCTAGATGAAGTAAAAGAATATCAAAGACAAGCTAGTTTAAAATCTGATTTTGAACGTGCTGAGTTGAATAAAGAAAAAACAGGTGTTGAAATTAAAGGCATTAGAGCAATCAATCCTTTAACAAATACAGAAATTCCAATTTGGGTTTCAGACTACGTTTTAATTACTTATGGTACTGGTGCAATTATGGCCGTTCCTGCTCATGATACAAGAGACTGGGAATTTGCTAAAAAGTTCGATTTACCTATTATTCAAGTAATTGAATCAGCAAATGAAAACACAGTTTGTGATATTGAGAAAGAAGCTTTTACAGATGTTGCAAGTGGTAAACTTATTAATTCAGGATTTTTAAATGGATTAGAAGTAAAAGAAGCTATCAAAAAAGTTATTGATTACCTAGAGGAAAATAAAATTGGAACTAGAAAAGTAAATTACAAATTACGTGATTGGGTATTTTCAAGACAACGTTATTGGGGTGAACCAATTCCTATGGTTTATTGTGAGAAATGTGGTTGGGTTCCACTTCCAGAAGAAGAACTTCCACTATGTTTACCTGATATTGAAGATTATGAACCAAGTGAAAATGGTGAATCACCTTTAGCTAAACATACTGATTGGGTTAATACAACTTGCCCTCATTGTGGTGGAGAAGCTAAACGTGAGACAGATACAATGCCTCAATGGGCTGGTTCTTCTTGGTATTATTTAAGATATATTGACCCACATAATGATAAAGCTTTAGCTTCTAAAGAAGCCCTAGAATATTGGAGTCCAGTTGATTGGTATAATGGTGGTATGGAGCATACTACACTTCACTTATTATACTCAAGATTTTGGCATAAATTTTTATATGATATTGGTGTTGTGCCAACTAAAGAGCCTTATCAAAAACGTACTTCACATGGTATGATTTTAGGTTCAAATGGAGAAAAAATGTCAAAATCAAAAGGTAATGTTATAAACCCTGATGATATTGTTGAAGAGTTTGGTGCAGATACCTTCCGTGTTTATGAAATGTTTATGGGACCATTTGATCAAACAGCTCCATGGTCTATGGAAAGCATTCGTGGATGTAATAAATTCTTAGATAGAGTATGGAATATGCAAGAATTTTTAGTTGATGGAGATAACTATTCCCCTGAATTTGAAAAAATGATGCATAAAGCTATTAAAAAGGTTTCTTCTGACATTGAAGAAATGAAATTTAATACAGCAGTTTCTACATTTATGACTATGACAAATGAATTTTATAAATTAAAAAGAATAAACAAAGCAGAATACAAAACATTTTTACAATTATTAAATCCTTTTGCTCCACATATGACTGAAGAGTTATTCGAGAAAATCGGTGCAAAAGACACAATAGCAAATACTCCATGGCCAACTTATGATGAAGCTAAAACTATTGATGATGAAATTGAAATTCCAGTTCAAGTTAATGGAAAAGTAAAAGCCACTGTATCTATTGCTTTAGATACTGACGAGGCAATTGTAAAAGAAAAAGTACATGAAAGCCAATCTGTAAAAAGTGCAATCAGTGATAAAAATATTGTTAAAGAAATTTATGTAAAAAATAAAATTTATAACATTGTTGTTAAGTAGACATAAAAAGAAAAGAGTCACCATAAAGGTGGCTCTTTTTGAGGTTACATTTACATGCAATTTTCGTAGTATGCGACCGGATGATCCGATTCGCACATTTCTACGATTTGATAAAATTTTGCCTCTCGAAGATTGCAAAATAGCTCTCTCCAATCTTCTTTTACAAGGATGATTGCAAGTACTTGATTCAGTTTAACAGAATCCACTTTGTTGGGCTTTCTGTTTTTTCCAGTGCCTGAACAGACTCGAATCTGTTCAACTTTACCCAAAATTGCAGCTGCGTCTGCAACAGACAAATTTGTCATCCTTTGTAGTTGTTCTGCTTCATCTGCTTCTACCTTGTAGGTCTTATCTTCAAATTGATTAAGATCCTTAAAGTAGATCTTGTCATTGTCGAATATCAACATAAAGTTGTATTCAGATGAAAAACTCCGTATTGCCATAACTAACCTCCAAATTTAAATAGCTTAAAAGCTAAGATAATTATATTATAATACTTTTTCTACATTATGTCAATTTGTGCATAATTTACACCTTTTTGTTACATATTTGTAATAAAAGTGTAATATGTTTGTAATATTATTTTGTAATATTATGTTGTATAATTGTAAAAGGAAATTACTAAGGAGAAACATTTTATAAATGAACGTTGAAGCTGAATTAAAAAAAGATGGAATTGAAATTATTGGAAGACTAGATACTTTAAGCGTAAATTCTATTTCTAGAAATGTTGCAGAAAAAATTTGCAAAGCATTTCCAAGAGCTCATTTCGATTATAGTCAATTATTTATCGAATTTTCTAGAACTCCAATGTATATAGCTAAAATGCCTGAAGGATATGCCGAAGCAACTTACTTTTACAAAAATTCATCTATATATTTTAAGGCTGGTGTACCTTTAAAAGACTTAGAGAAATTTGCTGTTCATGAACTTATTCATCATATTCAAGAAGTAAAAGATAATAAAGGCAATTTATATCGCTTAGGTTTATGTGAATATAGTGAATTTAAAACATATGGAATGGCTTTAAATGAAGGAGCTGTCCAGTTAGCAGCATCTAAAATCTTAGAGCAAAAAGAAACTGTTGTAAAATATTATGACATTTCACTTCCTACTAACAGTCCAAATTGCTATCCACTTTTGTGTAATTTGGTAAATCAATTAGCATATTTAGTAGGTGAACATGCATTGTTTGAAAGTACACTTTTTAGTACTGATCAATTTAAGCTTGCTTTAATAAGGTCTTGTGGTAAAAAGAACTTTTTAAATATTCAAAACTGCTTAGATAAAGTATTAAATATTGAAGAAAGAATAGTTCTTTTAAATAATGACTTATTAGAGGAAACTTTATCAGATGAAAAAACTCAAAAAATTGCTTTTAGAATCGGTAAATTAAAAACTGAACTAAAAAATACATTTATTCAAACTCAAAATTTAATTTATAGTTCATATTTTGATAACGAACTTAATAGAATAGCAACTACTGAGGAGATTGAAATTTATCGTACCAAGTTATATGATTACAAAAATTATATTGGAATTACTGAAAATTACAGTGATTTTAATAACTACTATCTTGACAAAATGATAGCTTTAGATGATAAATATGAAGCTATTTTAAATAATGTTGCATTAGTAGTTGTAAAAGAAAATACGATTTCTAAAATGTTTAAAAGAATTAAAAATATGTTTGGTTTAAGTAGAAATTTCGAGCGAAACTAAGGTATTTGCAAAATATAAGACCTGCTTTCGGTAGATAATGATAATGATAAAACAGCATAAAAGTTGGAAATTTTATAATTCCAACTTTTATTTTGTTTCTAGGTATTCTATTATTTTATTTGCAACTTTTCTTCCATCACTTGCTGCCCAAGCTACTGTTGAGTTCTGCCCTACTACATCTCCACCTGCAAATACCTTTTCATGTGAAGTTTGATTATTTTCATTTACTTGTACATATTTTCTAGATGTTGTTTCAATATTGCATTTTTCTATAGTATCTTTATCTA
>OLQV01002729.1_pt1 | contig 11249 bp, 13 predicted proteins | sample 1672371 | NCBI WGS metagenome assembly OLQV01 (sample SAMEA3136676, study PRJEB25190) | human gut metagenome
CTTTGCAACGGCATCGTGCAGTGACATGACCTTATTCAAGATAAAACCCTCCCTGATTTTGATAAACATTTTTATTGCCAAAGAGCTCTTTCCGCTTGCATGGATTCCGTCAAAAATCCGCTGAAAGATGCTCATACAGGCTTCAGTGTAAATTATAGAGGAACTTCCTCGCAAAATCAATGAAAACCCGCATGGAAAGTAAAAAAAAACTGAACAAATTTTGTTCTCGCTTTTTGTCGTTTCCGTGTAGTCATTTTTGTCTTCTTCTCCAAAATCCCCAAATTTTGCAAGAATTCTTGCAAGTTTCCAGCTCATTAGCGCAAAAAAGCACCGGAGGGGCTCCCCTCCGGCGCTTTCATTTGCCATTCTGTCATTTGCCGCGCTGCATCGCGTCGTAGCGCTGCATCAGCACGGCCATCTGCTCGCGCGTCAAAAAGCTGCGGTACTGTTTGTTCCCCGCCCCATCGCCCGCGATCAGGCCGTTTTTCTCCGCCCAGGCGCGCGCCTCCGCGCTCCAGCCTGCCGGCGTCTGCTGCGCCAGTCTTTTCAGGTAGTTTTCCATCATCGCGTCAAACTGCTGCTGCGTCATCTCTTCCTCCTCATAGCGCGGCATGGGCGGCGGATAGCGCTTCGCGCGGATCATCGCGCTCGTGTACACTCCGCCCGCATCCCACTGAAAATGCGGCCGGTCGGGAAAGCTCCCCCAGTCTCCTCCCCAGGAAAATCCGACTCGCTTTCCGATCTCCCCCATCCGCGCAAAAAACGCGGGATCGTCATACTCGTGCCCCACCTCATTTTTGCAAATGTCAAAGGCCAATCCTGCATGCTCGGCGTGGAACGACGGTGTCACCGCCCCCGCGGCCGCATAGCCTTTTTCCGCAAGCATTTTCTGATACGCTCCGTCGCGCACCGTCTCCGTCACCAGAACGCTCAGTCCCTCACGCTCAGCAAGCGTGAGCAGCGTCCGGCAATTCTCCGCCACGTCCGCGCGCAGATCGTCAATGTCACGGCTGTGGCGCATGTCAGTTCTCCTCCTGCGTCTTGCCGTTCTGCGTGCCGAAGTAGAACGCCACTACCATGGTGACGATCGTCATCACTGTGTCCGGCTGCAGGCCGCCCCGCAGCGCAAGAATTGCGAAAACTGCAACAACCACAAGCGTGACGATGGTTTTCACCTTGATGAGCGCCGCCAGATTCTTCAAGAAGTCCTGCATCAGATTTTCCTCTCCTTCTCCTCGTGCCGTTCCAGATCGTCAATGCGATGGTTCGCGACAGCAATTTTTTCTTCCATCACCGGTATGCGCTGCGCAAAGTTGTTGTGCGTCCGCACCTCGCGTGTCAGCTCCTCGATCTTGGTGTCCGTTACAGCCTGCGCAACCTCCAGCTGGTGGGTGACCTTGTCGCTCAGGCTTTTGTTGTTGAAGTAGTTCGTTATCATCACGCCCACCAGGCTCAGCCCGGCCGTGATGAGCGCGATTATAATCTGCTCCATTGGCACCACCTCAGACCCATTCGCTCTTGTACAGCCCGGCATCCGTCAGGCCGCGGCTCTGGCACACGGCAAAGACGGCGTCTGCATCGCCCTGCGAGACCGGCCCTACCGTGATGACCTGCAGCTTGCCGGTTCCGTTCTGGGCCGTCTGCGCGCCGCTGGCGGCCTGCTCCGGCAGCTGTACAGCGTGCTCGCCGGGGCGGTATGTAAACACCTGCCCGCTTGCCGTGGTGAAGTCGTTGTCCAGCCACACCAGCGGGTTGGTGCGCTTGCCGCCCAGGATGACCTCAAAATGCAGGTGCGCCCCAAACACATTGCCGGTAGTGCCGCTGAAGCCGATGAGGTCGCCCTCTTTGACCTGCTGGCCGTACTTGACGCAATAGCTGCTAAGGTGCGCGTACCTCGTCTGCAACACACTGCCCTTGTAGGGCGCGTGTTTGATTCTCACCATGTTGCCATAGCTCTGCATACCCGTCCGCGTGTGTCCGTCCCAGTCCTGGGTCTGATCCACGGTGCCGTCCTCGGCGGCATAGACCGGGCGGATATACATGTTGTCAATCTGGGTGCGCAGGTCAACGGCCTGGTGCAAACTGCCGTCGTTGTAAAACCATCCTTGTGTGATGATGTGCTGGGCCAGAGGCCACGCCAGCAACACCTCACCGTTTGAGAGTCTCATTGATCTTCCTCCTCGTACAGCGGATTTTGAATCTGCTCATTCGTTGCGTTGCCGTCCTGCACCGTTTCAGCATCCAGCGCATCATAATACGCCTGTGCCAGCGTCTCCACCTCTGCAATGTCCGCCTCATCCAGCAGGCCGTTGTCGTAGTGCGTGTACGCCTTGTCCAACCAGAACGCAACGTCGCGTCCTGCTGCAATCTCTCGCTTAATACTGCGCAGGGTTAAGTCGTGCCGTGCTTTGCTTTTAATCGCCATGGTGATTTCTCCTTTCAGTTCAGTTGATAGAAGCAACTGCTGCTTCCAAATCCTCAATGCGTTTAATGGGGTCTGCGCGTCCCGTGACCTCCACGGTATCCGCATCGGTCAGAATTGTGTTTGCTCCAGCAAGCGCGGAAATAGGTTGTGCGCCTGTCGCGGTGAAGGGCACAGGATCGTTCAAAACATAAGCTACTTGAACAGGCGTCCCCGCAGTGTACAAGTCAGCAAGGAAAGTCTTAAACGATGTTAGTGCTTTTTTGTCGTTCGTCGTGTCTGACAACATATCTGTCTTCATGCAATAAATAAGATATCGAGAACTCCCAGCATCAGCAAAGCCAATTCCCACGTTCTTTCCACCCCATATATCTCCTGTTGTACGCAGTTCGGCGCTGCACAGAATTTTATCGCTATCACCCATATCACTGGAATAATCATTGATATCATAGGTATAAAAGCCTGTGACAGTTGCGCTGTTTTTATTAACGCCCCACGTGTTCCAGTTTTCCGTACCATCCAGCGATACAGATTTCCACGTCTTCCGTCCCTCTCCCGTCACCGCGTCCACCTCACCGCCATAAACGGTTTCAGGCAGGGTCAGGGTGTTGGTCTGCCCGATGTATGGTGTGTAGGTGGATGGAGTGTCCTTCGATACGACAATCGCAACAGTCATATCAATAACATCGCCTTTTGCAAACTGTGCATTCATAGCAATAACAGTTTCATCTTTTACCCGTAGTCCGTAGAGCGTGTAAGTTTGCTTCGTTCCCTCCATTGTAAATCCAGTGATTTTCAGATTTCTTCCTGCAAGAAGTTTTTGCTTGGTGTCAAGGATGCCGAAGCTGCCACCTCCAACTTCACGGTTGTAAGTTCCACTTAAATGAACCTTGTTGTCCCCAATATAAGTTATCGTTAAGCCATACGGTGTATAAGTGTTATAGGCGTTCTCTTTTGGATTCAGCAGATTCTCCCCACACCGCTCCACCCTCACGCTGTCACGTCCCTTGATAGGCCGGATGTTTTCCGGTGACGGCGTTCCCGTGCCCTCCTGCATGGGCTCCCACTTCGCTTTCACGCCAAGCGGATAACCCGCCACAGGGTAACACACAACAGGATTTCCACTTTCTTCCAGCGGTGGGCAGAGCATATTAATGATGTGCTTGCTGCTCCACGGCGCGTCCTCGCTCACCGCCGCATCATCAATCTGTACGCCGTCCTTTCCGGCAGGCCCCTCCGGGCCAACCTCTCCCTGCGGCCCCTGCTCACCGCGCTCACCCTGCGGGCCAGTATCACCCTTGGGGCCAACCGGGCCAGTTTCGCCAACAGGCCCCTGCGCGCCGGTATCGCTCTTCTCGCCTTGTACACCCTGAACGCCCTGCTCACCTTGGGGGCCGCGCTCTCCGGTGTCGCCCTTCTCGCCCTGGATACCCTGCGCGCCTTGCGGCCCAACAGGCCCCTGCGGGCCGACTGGGCCGATAAACTTCCCGTTGTCGGCGTCCTCCCTCACGCTGTTGGCGACGTTCTCCGCGTTCGTGGCGCGCTGATCGGCGTCCTTTGCCGCGTCCCGGGCATCCTGCACCGCCTGCAGCACCTGAGCCGCCAGCTCGGGCGTCGGCTCTGCATCCGCGCCGCCGTATACGCCCGCTTGTTCAATGATCAGATACTCCACGTTACAACTCGCCCGCTGCACGCCGGAGGCCAGCCCGGCCAGCACAAGCACGCCATCCTTGGCCTCCTTCGTCACCTCGGGCGGCACGTCCATGGCATCCCCATCCAGCAGGGCCACGCGCAGCGGCTCTTCCCGCCCGGGGATGTGCCACGTTGCGGTGAGATTCAGCCCGTCCCACCCGGCCCCGCGCTCAATCTTGATACTCTCCGTGCCATAGCTGGAATTAGTCCCCAGCACCAGCTTTCGCGGGGTGGGGGAGTAGTTGTCAGGTCTCAAAGTATGTACCATGCTCTACCTCCTTAACAGTACAACAGTTTCTCGGCGTCGATTACGATTGGTTCTCTGCCATGCTTTAGCCCTCATCTCATACGGTAACAATAAACTCCGACGCCTAGTGTATAAACAACACCTGGATCATGATTCGTTTTGTGGAAAATGTCATATAGGTAGGTTAATGGTATTATCTGTGCCGTGCCGTTCCCGGTATAGGCTCCAATATTCAGCATATTGGCATTGCATACATTTGTAACTGCACCGACATTTCCAGCGCCGAGATAATGCGCAAGAAATTCGGGCTCCGGTATGCTTTGTGCAACCACTGTTGCCGCGTACTCCGGAATAGGGTTTCCATAGCCGCCCTGATACTGTATGACCAGATATAAATATTTGTCTTTTGTCCATGTTGCCGCCTTTACGCGGCCTTCGCCGTTGTGGTATCCCTCCGGAACCGTCACCGCACCGCCCGGCGCAATCGTTGTGCCCCAGCTGCCCCGGTTCGGCATTTTTCCTTCTCTAATGGTTTTGCCGCCTGCGTAGTATTTCTTTCCGGTCAGCACATCGGTATCTGCGGCGGTGGCCTGTGCCAGCTTGGACGCGCTTAATCCACCGCCGCCGTTAAAATCCAGTCGGCTCCCGTCAAAGGTAAACAGCACCCACCGCCCGGCAACAACGCTGTCACCGTCCGCCGCATCCGCGCCGCAGTACGCCGGTACAGCCTTGCCGTTTACCGTCCATGTATCGCCAGCGCTCCATGCTGCCGGGACCTTAAACCGCCCCACCGCGCCGGTGCCCTTCAGTGCGTAGACTTTGCCGGACTTCGTGCAGTTGTACAGCTGCACCGCCACATCAAGGCTCAGACCCGCCGGGTCATACTCGCCCTTGGTCATCACGGCAGTGCCCGCGTGCAGCCGGGCAAGCTCCGCCTCGATCTGCTGCAAAAAGGCAGTGAAGGCGGCGTTCATCACGCCGGTGTCCACGCTGTCCATCGTATCGCGCATCAGCCCGCAGCAGGTGCTGTCCAGCCGCAGGTCCACAATGTTGTCTGCGCTGATCTTCGTAGCGCCGCGCGGGCGCGTCACGCGGTACAGAAAGATTTCATCGTAGTCGTCATCCCGGCGCAGCTCCGGCAGGGCAGGGGAGGCCGAGGCCGTGCCCGTGCGCACCTCCAGCCCTGCCGTGTTGGTGTTCTTGTCATAGGTCAGGGCAACGGCATCCCAACGCGGGTTTGTGCCGTCCGCGTCCGTAAAGGTCAGCTGGGTATTGGCCAGCAGGTACGGGAACGCCGCCCAGTATGTGCCGGGGTGGATGCACCCCACACCGGGGCCGATGGTCAGTGTGTTGTCGCCGTTGGCCGTGGCGGTAAAATCCGCCGCGTGCAGTATGCCGCGGCTGCGCGCAGCATAAGCCGCGCCCAGCGCCTCGGCGGTATACTCTTTATTATCCAGCGGCCAGCAGGTAAGCTCTGTCATTTGGCTCACTCCTTAAATGTGAAATGGTCCAGCACCGGCTGCAGGCTGCCGCCGGTGCTCTCATAGATCAGGCGGATGCTCGCCACCCGCGCCACAGCGTTCAGCCCCAGCTCCTCCACCCGCACCGGCACCAGATCGCCCAGCTCGTAGTCCGTGCCGTAGATCAGGTTGGTGTTGGCCGCGGTGCATTTCAGCCGCCGCGTACTCATGTGGTTCTTCAGCGCCGCGCGGGCGTAGTTCTGCACGGCAGCCTGATATTCCGCCTCGCTGTATTCGGCGTCGCTTGTCGTGCCGTCGGCGTTCTGCACGGTGTATTTATGCCGCACGCTGCTCCCGTCTACCCATAGCTCCCGCCGGGCATTGCCGCTGGCCGTCAGGTCGCCCAGCTCGCAGAAATACCGGGTAAAGCTGTCGTTCTCGCCGGGCTCCTCGCCGCCGCACAGCACCACGTTGGCGTAATCGCTCGCGTCCTGCGTGTACACCGCGCCGGACAGATTCTGCATCCGGGTGGAAAAATAACCGTTGTACAGCGCCGTGCCCGGCACGCTTCTGTCTTTGCCCTGCAACAGCTCCAGCGTCTGGGCGGCGGTGGCAGGGTCAAAGCGCACCCGGCCCCCAAAGCCGCCCGCCTGCATCAGCTGCACGGCAGCGCTGGCGCAGTCCGCCCAGGCCACCGTCTCCTCGCAGGGGGTCGTAAACCCGGCAGCGGGCGGCACGGCCACGCCCAGCCCGCGCAGATTGGTACGGCAGACCTCCAGCAGGCCCGCCGCGCCGTCCGTGATGGTGCGGCTCCCGCGGGCGGTCCGCCTCTTGAACAGGCACAGGCTGAACTTCCCGCGCACCGTCATCCGGTGGTTGTCTCCATCGGCCTCCACCGCCAGCACCACTGCGGCCAGACCGGGGGTGTCCGGGTTGTACAGCACCGCGTCCATCACCAGCAGCGCGCGGTTCGTCTCTGTCGCCGCGCAGACCAGCTTGAACTCGCCCAGATTATCAAACGCCGGCATCCATTGCAGACTGTCCGCGCTCTCTGCCATGCCCACACGCACACCGTCATGGTATACATACAGGCGCAAAAGGTTATACACCGCTTGCCACTCCCTTCGGCGCTGTGACGATGGCCGTCAGGTTTTCGTTTCCCTCGTCCGCCGTCATGCGCAGCACATTGTCGCCGGGTGTCAGCATCATCCACAGGTCGCTGTCAATGTCCAGCAGCCGGAATCCGTTGTCCTCCGCGCCGTCTGCCGTGTAGTACCGGCAGCCGCGGTTTCCGTCCGCTGTGCAGATGACCGCGCGCTCATGCGCCTGCATCGTGGTGTTCAGCCGGATAAAGGTCCGCGTGCCGTTATTCCACAGCATCGGGTTCTTCACCTTGGCCGCCGCCTGCAAATACAGCGTAAAGGCCGTCTCGGCGTTGCCGTCATTGACAAAATTCGTGTACATATTGTGCTTGTACCGGCTGATCGCGAAGTTCCCCGCTGTCGAAACAGGCGTCGGGAACCAGGCAGGCTCCATGCCGCCCAGCAGCATCCGGGCCGTATCCTCGGTGCGCCAGTAGGGGAATGCCGCTTTCAATTTGAACTGAAAGTTCAGCAGGTTGGCCCCGCCGCTCACAATAGGCGTCTGTGCGGGCACAACGTCCAGATACCACACCGTGCTGCCCACCGTCTTGCACCAGCGTCCCGCCGTCAGGGGCCGCACCAGCTTTTTCAGCAGCGCCTCGTTGACGTCCAGGTCCCGCAGGATGGCCCCCGTCACGGTGATGCTGCGCTCACCGACGGACTGATTTGTGATCGTCTTGCCGGTCTGCCCATAGGACTGGCTCGTTTTCGTCTCGATGTCCAGCCCGTCGTCGCCGCTCATATCGGTGATCCAGAAATCACTGTCCGCGGCAAACCGCAGGCTTCGGCCATCCGCGGCCTGATAGGTATATACCGGCACGGTCCGCGCCATGCTGCACCGCCTCCTTTATGGGATTCCCCACCGCAGCCGGTTCATCATGTCCTCCGCCTCACGGGTGAGCTCGGATTCCGACAGGCTGTCGTGGGTGTAGAAATTATTCGTCTGCTGGTAGGCAACGCCGGGCTGCGGCTGCCAGCTGGCTGCCGCCGTCTGCTGGTTGCCGCGCAGCACGCCCGCCACCTGCAGCTGCATGGGCTGGGCCGTTGTCAGCGCCAGCGCATCGGCGGCATCCTCGACCATCCACAGATTGTCCCGGATGCCCTTGGCAAGCCCGCTCATAAAATCGGGCATCCACTGCTCATAGCTGCGCAGCGGCCCGATGTCCGGGCGGGAGAAGTGGATGACCGAGGCAATCGCAGACGCCACATTCTTTACAGAGCCAACAACACCGTCGATCATGCTCGTGATGCCGCGGATCATGCCCTGGATCATATCCTTGCCCCATTGGCAGAACTTTTCCGGCAGGCTCTTCAGATAGGCGATGGGCTGCTCCATCATTCCCTTCACGCTGCTGCTGACAAAGCCCGCCATATTCTTGATGCCGCTGCCCATCAGCTTAATGACCTTGCCGCCCAGATCCAGCCAGTTGAAGGCGGTCCACACATCCACAACCGCCTGTATGATCTGCGGCAGATTCGCCACCAATGCCGGTATCGCTTGGATAAGCCCCTGCCCCAGCGTAACGATCAGCTGCACGCCCGCCACCAGCAGTTTCGGTGCGTTGTCGTTGATGATGCCCGCAATGTCCGACACAATGCCCGGCAGATACGTGATCATCGTCGGCAGTCCGTTCATCAGCCCGGTTGCCAAATTCAAAATGAACTGGATGCCCGCATCCACCAGCTGCCCGGCATTCTCGCGCAAGCCGCTGGCAAGGTTCGCCACAACCGGCAGGGCCTGCGCCAAAAGCTGGGGGATGCCGGTCACAAGGCCGTCCCCCAGCTTGCCCAGCAGGGCCGTGCCGGTCTGCAAAAGCTGCGGCCCGACATTGGTGGTCAGGTCGGTAAATACCACCGCCAGACCCTGCGCCAGCCCCGCAATGCCGTTCTGCTGCACGCTCTCGGACAGTGTCTGCAGATAGCCGCCCGCCAGCGCCACGCCCTCGCCCAGCCGCCCGCTCACGGCATCAAACAGCGCCGTACCCAGGTTCTGGGCGTTGGTCTTCACGCCGTCCAGCTTGTAGGCCATCGTGTTGGTCATCGTGTCATAGGCCGTCTGTGTCGCGCCGCTGTCCGCCTGCATCTGCTGCAGCACACCATTGAACTTGTCCGCGCCGGAGCTTGCCAGCGACAATGCGCCCGTACCGGCCTCCACGCTGCTCCACAGTCCCGCAAACTTCGTGGCGTTGCCGCCCACGCTGTCGTACAGCACCTGCAGCACATCGCCCAGGCTCTTGCCGTCGGCGTTCAGCTCGGAAAAGCTCTTGCCGGTCTGCTGCTTCAAGATTTTGCCCACGCTCGAGCCGGTGTCGCCCAACTCGTTCAGCATCGACTTTGTATAGGTCGAGGCCTCCGCCGTAGCGATACCGTTGGCCGTCATGATGGCCAACCCGCTGGACAGGTTCTCCAGGCTCACGTTGTAGGCAGCTGCCAGCGGTATGACCCGGCCCATGCTGCCCGCCAGCTCGTCAACGCTGGTCTTGCCCAGGTTCTGGGTCGTCAGCAGCACATCCGAAACATGTCCCGCCTCGTCCGCGCCCTTGCCGTAAGCGTTCAGTGCCGTTGTCAGGATGTCCACCGCCGATGTGGTGGATGTAAAGCCAGCCGTTGCCAGCATGGACGCCTGCCCGGCAAAGGCCACGGCGTTGCCGGTGTCCTGCCCGGCGCTGATGGCCTGATAGGCCGCCTCGGCGATCTCATTCGCGCCGATGTGCATGTCACCGGACACCTGCAGCACCTGACTGCTCAGGCTCTTCAGCGGCACCTTGGCCGTGTCGGCAATCGTGCCGACCTTAGCCATGGCACTCTCAAACGCAGTGCCGCCGGTAAAGGTGCTCTGCAGCATCTTGCCGATGCCCGCCGCCGCCACGACCTTTGTCAGGCTGCCCACCAGCGCCGAGCCCAGGCTCTTGCCGCTGATCTTACCGGCAGACGCCGCCTCGCCGCCCATGACCTCGGCCAGCTTGCCGCTGATGCCGTCCGCCGACGGTATGATCTGCACATACGCACTCGCCAGCGATTGCTTCGCCATTTCTTTCACCCCTTTCCCAATATCCTCGCCCGCGCCGCCTCATAGTCCGCCGCACAGGAAAAGCCGGTGGCCTGCCGCTGGCCGGGCACGCCCAGCAAACGGTTCACCACCAGCTCCGGGCGGCTGCGGCCCTTCTGTCCATCCTTCGTCTTGCCCCAGACCAGCAGATGCAGCGCATCCACCGCAGCGCCCAGCAGCAGCGTGTCCACAGTGGACACGCTTCCGGCAAGCGCCATCCGGGTGCGGCTGTTTTCCCGCAGGCCTGCGGCCAGCGTGGCCGCCAGCGGCAGACCCAGTGCCCGCCAGTCCAGCGCATGGTAGGTCTCGGCCATGTCGCAGGTCAGCTCATCCGGGAACCGCGCGGCCATGCAGGCGAGGGTCAGGAGTTTTTTGCCTGCCTGCCGTTCTGGAAGATGTCGTAGATTTCCGTCGCGACGGCCTCCACCGGCACCGTGCCGTCCTCATCGCGCACGTGATCGTACAGCTTCTGCTTGGCATTCGCGTCCAGCAGCAGGTTCACCACCTTGGGCAGCGCCGCACCGTTCGTCTCCAGCTCGGTCAGCGCATCCAGCAGCTCCATGTTCTGGATGCGCTTTTCCGGGATGCAGTACGTAAACCCGCTCTTTGTTTTCCCCGTGAACATCATGCGCTGCCTTTCTTCAGGTACTCATAGTGGGTGTTGCCCGCACTGTCCGGCGTGGCCGAGATCGTCACGCCGTAGCCCAGCGCCTCATCGTCCTTGTAGACGATGTCCTCGATTTCGGTGATCTTCGCGCAGGGGACAACGACGCGCTTCACGGTATCGCCGTTCAGGATGGTCTCAACCACCCAGCAGGCGTCCTGCTGCTCCTTGGCGTTGGCCTTCACCGTCAGGCCGGTCTCCAGATCGCCGGTCACGTTGTCGTCGCGGTAAACGGCCTTCAGCACCTCCGCGTTCAGCGCCTCGATCAGCTGGAACTGGAAGGTGTCCGGCTTCTCGGTCTGGTAGGTGTGCACGGTATCGCCGCCCCATGCCTTGATGCTGTCGCTCTCGGGGGAGTTGGCATTCGTCATGCCGTCCTCGCTGATGTACCCCAGCGACTTAAATGCCTTGTCCAGCTCCGCTGTGGCGTCGGTGGGCAGCGTAGTGCCAAGCGGCGCGCGCCATACCGCGCCGCCTACCTTCGGCTTGCTGACCGTCACCAGTTTTGCATCTGCCATAAAAAATCATCTCTCTTTCTCTAAGCCTTCCCCCCTCGGGGGAAGGTGCCGCCGC
>OLQV01002731.1_pt1 | contig 11238 bp, 10 predicted proteins | sample 1672371 | NCBI WGS metagenome assembly OLQV01 (sample SAMEA3136676, study PRJEB25190) | human gut metagenome
ATAACAAAAAAAGTAGGAGAATATGTAACTGATAATGAAGAATTAGTAAAAGTTTATATGGATAAAAAAGATATTAATATAAATGAATTACTTAGTTGTTTTGAAATAGGACCATCAGTTGAAAATAAACAAAGTTTAATTATTGATATAATTGATTAATTGTAAACTTATGTCAAAAAAATTCGAATCTGTTGCAAACTATTAGAAAATAGGTATATGATTATAAGTAGAGAGGAGTGTTTAAAATGATATATCCTTCAATCGATAAATTATTAAATGAAGTAGGGTCAAAATATTTGTTAGTTAATTTAATTTCTAAAAGAGTAAAAGAAATGGAAGAAGCAATTAATTCCATGACAGATTTAGATGTGGTATTAATAGATACCACTGGAAGAAGCAGTAAGAATAATATGCAGATTTCAGAACTAAGAGCTTTTGTTCAAAAAGCTAATCCAGATCATACTCTTATGGTTATGAGTAGTACAACTAAAAATAAAGATGTAAAGATGATACTTAAAGGTTATGAGCAAATAGAGTACGAAAAGCTTATTATTACAAAGTTAGATGAAACTTCATCATATGGAATTATACATACCATATTAAAGGAAAGTAATAAGCCGGTAGCTTTTTTAACTACAGGTCAAAATGTACCAAATGACATAAGGGTTCCAAGTAAAGATGAAATTATTAAGCTTATAATGGGAGAAGATTCAATATGATGGACCAGGCAGAAATTTTAAGACAATTAGCTAGTAAAAGTAGTGGATTAAATGAAAAATCAAAAATTATAACTATAACTTCAGGAAAAGGTGGAGTAGGTAAAAGTAATTTTGTAGTAAACTTAGCAATAGCTCTTGCAAAAGAAGGGAAAAAAATATTGCTTTTTGATGCTGATATTGGTATGGGAAATGATGATGTATTAATGGGAATATATCATAAGTACAATATTATGGATGTTATAAATGGTGAAGTTTCAATTGAAAATGGAATTATTGAAGGACCACATGGAATTCACTTACTACCTGGAGGAACAGGAATAAATAATATTGAAGATTTGACAGAAGAACAAAGAGAAAGATTTATTTCAGAAATAGATAGAATTGATGGATATGATTATATATTAATTGATACAGGTGCTGGAATAAGTAGAACTGTACTTGCTTTTATTGCCAGTTCTGATGAAGCTATATTTATTTTAACACCAGAACCTACATCATTGACGGACGGATATAGCCTATTTAAAGCACTTAAGCATTTTAAAATAGAAACTCATGTTAATATAGTAATTAATAGAGTTATAAGTGAAACAGAGGGAAAATCAACATTTAATAAATTTGACTTAGCAACTAGAAAATTTTTAAATGGATATCCAAGTTATTTGGGATGTATATATGAGGATAAGCATATTACCATGGCAGTGAGAAATCAAACTCCTATAGTAATAAAATATCCTAAATCTGAAGCAGCAAAATCCATAGTGCATGTATCAGAAAAAATTATGGGTAGAGAAAGTTCTATAAGAGGAAATGGTGCAAAAGGATTATTTAATAAGTTATTTGATATTTTTTCTTAGGAGGAGAGGGAAATGGCCAAGTTTCAATTAAAAATAAATGGAAGATTAGATGTATTATGTATGCAAAAATTATAGCTAACTAAGGAGGGGTAACAATGAGCTGGACTAATATAGATAATAAGGAAAAAATAGTGGAACAATATATTCCTTTAGTAAAATATATTGCGTCTAGAATAATGATTGGAAGGAGTACTTATATAGAGTATGAAGATTTAGTTAGTTATGGAATGATAGGGTTAATGGATGCTATAAGTAAATTTGATCCAGATAAGGGAATAAAATTTTCATCTTATGCATCAATAAGAATAAAAGGTGAAATGATAGATCAGATAAGAAAAGCAAGGCCTATTTCTAAAGGGGCAATGGATAAATTAGCAAAGTATAATGAAGCTATTGATGCATTGCAAAATAGGTTACTTAGAGAACCAACCATAGATGAAATAGCTGAATATTTAAATATAACTATGTCAGAAGTTGCTGATATCGAAAGATATATTAATTTTATGTCAGTAGTATCTTTAGAAGGAATTCTATTTTCAGAAGATGATGAATTAACTGTTATGGGAGTTGTTGAAGATAAAAATAGCCCAAGTCCTCATGATTCTTATGAAGATAAAGAAAAAGTAGAAATATTAGCTGAATGTATTGAAAAATTAAAAGAAAAAGACAGAATAATATTAAATCTTTATTATTATGAGGGCTTGACATTAAAAGAAATAGGTAAAGTACTAGAGGTATCTGAATCGAGAGTTTGTCAGTTACATAGTAGAGCTATTAAGAATTTAAGGGTTATGCTTCAAAAAATAAATTACATAGAGGTATAAAAAGTGATACATATTTTACTTATAGTTATAGGAATAGTTTTAATAGTTGTTAATAGAGATATAAAAAATGAAAGAGCCGATGATGGAGGCTCTTTTGCTAATATTCTAAAAAATGAAGAAAAAGAATTTACAGACTATGATATGAAATTTGTAGATATGAGAAAAGATATGGCGGAAAGTATTCTTGATTTACAAAAAGAAATTCAAGAATTAAGAACTGAAGTTTTTAATATAGAAAATAGTAATGTAAATATAAAAGAGAATATAAAGCAAGTGAAATTAGATAACGATATAAAAAGGGATTGTATAGATAACGATATAATTTCTGAAATTAATTTTAATAATTTAAAGGATAATCATGGTAATGATAGTAAGTTTGAAAATATTAAAATGATGATTGATGAAGGAAAAAGTGATGAAGAAATATGTAGTTCACTTAGTATAGGAAAGGGTGAAGTATTATTAGTAAGAGGATTATACAATCAATAAAAGAAAGTATTTATATATTTAGAGATAAAAAGATTTTAATGGGAATTGGAATTGGGATGATTATATCTACATTAATATTATTTTTATCTGGCACTAATAAAATGTCAAATGCAGAAATAGAAAAAGCAGCAAGAGCTATGGGAATGCATTATGAAGATGAATGTAAGGTTTTTTTTGAAAATGATAATTCTTCAAGTAATGATGCTACTACTAATAGCACCACAGAAGCTAATGAGGAGGATATATTTAATGATTAGAAGTTTATATACATCATTATCATCAATGATTACTTTAGAAAATCAGCAAACATCAATAACAAATAATTTATCTAATGCTAATACAAATGGATATAAATCAGAATCTTTAGTTACTAAGAGTTTTAATGAAGTATACATAGGTAATAGAGAAAATGGTGTAATAGGTAGTTTGAGTTTGGGAGCTGCCATTGACACAGTACAAAAATCATTTACTCAAGGTGGACTTAAAAGTACATCAGATTCATCGGATTTTGCTATAAATGGAAGAGGTTTTTTTGTAGTTCAAAAAGGTAATGAATATTTGTATACAAGAGATGGAGATTTTACTGTGGGAGCTGATGGAACTTTAAAGACTACTTCAGGAGATTCTGTAATGGGAAGAAATATGAATACAGGGATAATGGAACCTATTTTTGTAGGCAATAATCAATATACATTAGGAGCAAATAATATTTTAAATGTTGAGGGATTAGCTAATTATCAAATGGTTACAGCTGATTTTGAAGATTATAGTACATTAAAAAAAGTAGGAGATAATTATTATACAGCAGAAAATCCTATTATGGATTCTGTAGTAAAAACACATCAAGGTTATTTGGAAGGGTCTAATGTTAATGTAACAAATGAAATGGTTAATATGATGAGTACAATGCGTAATTTCCAAAGTAGTCAAAGTATCTTTAAGATGATAGATGGTACTTTAGATTTAGCTGCTAACAGCATAGGTAAAGTGTAGGAGGATATATAGATGTTAACAACATTATGGACAAGTAAATCAGGACTTAATGCTAATCAAGAGAAATTAGATGTAATATCAAATAATATAGCAAATGTAAATACTACAGGATATAAAAAAGTTAATGCAGGTTTTAAGGATTTAATTTCATCTTCGTTAGATGAATGGGGAAATCCATTAAATGATAAAACAGCTACAGTAGGAAGTGGAGTTAAAGCTGGTAATTTTACTAAAGATAATAGCCAAGGTGGTTTACAAACAACAAATCAAAAAACTGATTTGGCATTAGATGGTGAAGGATATTTTAAAGTGATTTCCAGTAATGGAACAGAGTATTATACTAGAGATGGCAGTTTTAAATTAGATTCTTATGGAAGACTTGTAACTGCTAATGGGAATATTTTAGAGGTTCAGTATGCAAATGGGTATTCACAAAATAATACAGGTCTTACAGCTGATAATTTTACTATAAATAAAAAAGGGGAAATATTTGCAGAAAACAATGGTAACTTTGAAAAGGTTGGAGAAATTGCAGTATATACAGCAGTAGGCAATGATGCATTTACGTCTGTTGGAGATAATTTATTTAAAGAGTTAAATGGAGTTCAAGTATATAGAACTTTAGATGCAGATATGTATCAAGGATATTTAGAAGCTTCCAATGTGGATCTTTCACAAGAAATGACAGATATGATAGTAACTCAAAGAGCTTTTCAACTAAGTTCTAAAGGAATTACAGCTGCTGATGAAATGTGGCAAATGATAAATAATCTTAGATAAAAAATAATGGATAAAATTTAAAATAAATTTTATCCATTATTTTTTAATAAACTATTAATTTAATAAGAGTTTTTTCGACAATAGATATAGAGAGAAATTTTAGATAACAGAGGAAGAAATAATGAAAATTAATCATAATATGGGTGCCATGAACTCAAAAAGAAATATGAAAATTAATAGTAAAATCTCTTCTAAATCAATAGAAAAATTAAGTTCAGGTTTAAGAATAAATAGTGCTGGAGATGATGCAGCAGGTCTTGCTATTTCTGAAAAAATGAGAGCACAAATTAGAGGATTAGATCAGGCTTCAATAAATGCAGAAGATGGTATTTCTTTAATTCAAACGGCAGATGGTGCATTAACTGAAACTCATTCTATAATTCAAAGAATGAGAGAGATTTCTGTACAAGCTACTAATGACACTAATACTGAAAGTGATAGAAAAGCTCTTCAAGAAGAAATGAATGAACTTACATCAGAAATAAATAGAATTGCTAATACTACAGAATATAATACTAAAAAGATATTAATTGGTGGCAATGGAAATGGAGTAAAGCCTATAAAGTTAGATTTTGCAGGTACAGAAGTTACTCACACTAAGGGGAATGATGCTATAACGAAGAATATGAAGGTTGCAATGACATTAGATGCTGGTATATCAAGCAATACTTATCCTCAACCTGATCGTTTTAGTTTTCAGATAAATGGAATAGATTTAGGGGTTACATATGTTTATTTACCTAATGGAAATGTAGGAGATATTACTTATGGAGTAAAAGATCCAAATGGATTTATAACTCAATCACCTACTCCCAATGGTGTAGTTACAGGAGGACAAATTAAAATTACTAATACTCCCAATGGAACTTTGGAAGCTAAAGATATTGAAAAAGTAGCAGAAGCTACAGCTAAATTAGTTCAAAGTCAAATTGATACTAATCCAGCTTTAAATGGCGATTTTAGAGCATATGCTAAAGGTGGTCAAATTATAGTTGAAGCTTTAGATTCTGGAAATAGTACAGGTACAAATGCAACAATGAATATTACAGGAATATCTTCTGTTAATAAAGCATTTACTGTAACAGATGTTAATACTGGTGGACAAATTGGTGCAGGAGGAACTATAGCAGGGCAAGATATACCAGCGAAGGGAGCTTCCACTACAATAGATTTCTCTAAAGCTGCTGCTACACCAGGTGATATAAAAGATCTTGTAGGGACAGGTATGAGTATTAATGGACAAACTATACAGTTTTTTAATTCAGATGATGGTCCATATATGGGTAAAGCTATAAAAATAGATATAAAAGGTGTAACTAATCCAGAAAAATTAGTTGATGCAATAATAGCTCAAACTCAAAATAAATTACAAGGAGTTGATTTAGCTAAAGATGGTAATAAATTAATAATTACATCTCAAGTAGTTGGAGCAAATAGTAATCTGGAAGTATTTAATGGAAATGCAACTGGAAATGAACTTGAACTAAACCTTCAAGTTGGAGCAAATGAAAATGAATCAGTATTGATTACTATAAATGAAATGACTGCAAAGGCATTAAGATTAGTTGGACCAGGAGATGGGTATAGCAATGAATATAAAGTTAATGATGGAAATGGAAATTATGAGTGTGCATTAGACATAACTACTTCTGAAAATGCTGAAAAGTCAATAAGAGTAATTGATAATGCTATTGGAAGAGTATCTGAACAAAGAGGAATCTTAGGTGCATATCAAAATAGATTAGAATTTGTAGTTAACAATTTAAATAATTCATCTGAAAATGCCATGTCATCTGAATCAAAAATAAGAGATACTGATATGGCTTTAGAAGTTACTAAAAATGCAAAGAGTGATATATTATTACAAGCAGCTCAATCTATGATGGCACAGGCTAATTCTGCACCAGAGCAAATAATACAATTACTTAAATAATTAATAGGTAAAAAATAAGAGATGCAAAGCATCTCTTATTTTTTAAGCATTTGTTATTACGTTTGTTACTGGCGGTACAACTTGTTTCTTTCTTGAAAGAACTCCAGGAAGGAAAGCAGTATTGTCTACTAATGTTGCATTGAATGCTTTTTCAGCTATGTCAGATCTTTCACCAACAACAAGAACTTGAGAACCTTCAGTGATTATGTCAGTTAATAATAACATAACCATATCTAATGATGATTCTTTTGCTTTTTCATTCATGTAAGCTAACATTTCTTCTTTTAATGGCATAAATCCATCAATATCCATTGTATTAACTTGTGCTATACCAACTTTGATATCTTCAATTGAGAATGGTTTGTAATCTTGATTGAAGATTTGTTCCACAGTTTTTCCTTTTAATGAAGTTCCTGCTTTGAACATTTCTTTAGCGTAATCTTCAACAGATGAAATACCAGCTATTTCAGCAAGTCTTCTACAGATTTCTTCATCTTGAGGTGTGCAAGTAGGGCTTCTGAATAATAATGTATCAGAGATTATAGCACTACATAATAAACCAGCAGCAGTCTTGGATGGAGTTAAACCTCTTTCAAAGAAGCATTTAGCAACTATTGTAGAAGTACTTCCTATTGGTTCATTTCTAAAGAAGATAGGATTGCTTGTTTGAATATCAGCAACTCTGTGGTGGTCGATGATTTCTAAAACTTCTGCATCTTCTAATCCATCAACAGATTGACCTCTTTCGTTGTGGTCAACTTGGATAACTTTTTTCTTGTGTTTAGAAATTAAGTGGTATCTAGCAACCATTCCTAAAACTCTACCATTTTCATCAGTTACTGGGTAGCTTCTGAATCTAGTTTGAGCCATAGCATCTTTTATATCGTCCACTAAGTCATCATTAGTAAATGATACGATATTTTCCTTAGCCATTACATATTCAACAGGTACGCTTTGTACAATAAGTCTTGAAGTTGTGAATGAATCATGAGGAGTAACTATTACAGTAACGCCATTTTCTCTAGCTAAAGTAATGATGTTTTCACATGGTGTATGAGAACCTGTTACAATCATTAATGATACTTTCTTATCTATTAATGCTACTTGAGCTTCTTCTCTATCACCAACGATAGCAATATCTCCAGCATTTATATGATCAACCATGCTCTTTGGATCCATAGCAGAAACTACTATTTTGCCTGGGAATGTTTTTAAGTTTTCATTTATATAGCAAGCTGTAGCTGAAAGTGTATCTAATATGTTTTCTAACGTAGTATTGCTTTTTGATAATATTGTGTTGTCCCACATGTCCATGTAGCAAGAAGTTAAATTAGAAACAGAAAGAACACCTAATAAGTGATTGTTTTCATCAGCAACAGGTAATGTCTTCATGTTGTTTTCTTTCATTACATTCCAAGCAGATTTTAATGAAAGTGTAGGTAAAACTGGATTTATTTTATCGAAGTTTAAGTCTTCAACCATAAGTCTTACAGTTTTTAATAATTCTGGAGCTTTAGCACCAAAATAATCAAGAACAAATTGTGTTTCTTGGCTTACGTTACCAAGTCTTACAGGAACAGCTTTTGTATCTCCTGTTAGATTTTTAAATTCAGCATAAGAATATGCTGCACATATAGAATCTGAATCTGGATTTTTATGACCAGTTACATATATTATATCTTTCAAATCAATTGCCTCCTTTGTATTTTCTAAAAATAAGCATATGACAATATTTTATCGTATAAGTATAAAGGTTGTAAATAATTAAAAATGTAAAATTAAAAATCAATGAAATTCATAATTTTTAATTCTTAATTTATATTGGATTTAATATATATTTATAGAAGAGTTATTTTATGGGAGGAGAAGATGTGATTCAGGAAAGAGAATTCACAAGAGGACTAACAACTAGGGAAGCAGAAAAGAGGATACAAACATATGGTTATAATGAACTTAAACATAAAAAGAATAAATCAGCCATATTAATTTTTTTATCTCAATTTAATGATTTTATAGTTTGGGTTTTAATAGTTGCAACAGTTATATCAGGTATAATGGGAGATAAGGCAGATGCAGTAACCATATTAATAATTGTGTTTGTCAATGCTATATTAGGATTTGTTCAAGAGTTTAAGACGGAAAAATCATTAGAAGCATTGCAGGAATTAGCTGCTCCCACATGTAAGGTTATTAGAGATGGAAGTTTAAAAGTAATTACGTCTAGGGAATTGACCTTAGGTGATGTAGTGGTGGTAGATGCAGGAGATAGAATACCAGCAGATGGTAAGTTTATTGATGCTTCTAATATGGTAGTGGATGAATCATTGCTTACAGGAGAGTCTGTAGGAGTTTCTAAAGATACTACGAAAGATAAAAATCAGGGATATATGGGGACAATAATTTTAAAAGGAAGAGGTATGATACTTATTGATGCTATTGGCATGAATACAGAAATGGGTAAAATAGCTAATCTTTTGGATAATATAGAGGAAGAAAGGTCACCACTAAAAGAAAGATTAAATTCATTAGGAAAGATTCTTGTAATTGCCTGTTTAGTTATTTGTGCTGTAGTAACTATCTTAGGAATAATAAGAGGTAATGATATTACTGAAATGTTCTTACTTGGAGTTTCGTTAGCAGTGGCAGCAATACCAGAAGGGTTAGCAGCTATAGTAACAGTAGCATTAGCACTTGGTGTAAATAGAATGCTAAAAAGAAATGCACTTGTAAGAAGACTGCCAGCAGTGGAAACATTAGGGTGTACATCAGTAATATGCTCTGATAAAACTGGTACTTTAACTCAAAATAAAATGACTGTTAAAGAAATCTTTATAAATGGAAGAATATATGAATTAGATAGAGAATTGCCAAGTAATTATGAAATGTTGAAAAAAGCATTTGTATATTGTAATGATACTAACTATGACTATAACGTCAGCAAAGTAGAAAAAGCACTGATGGGAGATCCTACAGAAACAGCACTTATAAGTGCATTTTTTAAAGATGTTAAGGAAATGAAAAACTTTGTGGAAAAAGCTAAAAGAGTTTATGATATTCCTTTTGATTCTACTAGAAAAATGATGACTGTAATAATGAAGGAAGATAATTGTGAGACTTGTTATATGAAGGGTGCACCAGAGAGGGTTATAAATAAGTGTAATTATATTTTAGAAAATGGCAGAGTAAAGCCTATGACCATGGCCAAAAAGAAACAGATATGTTCGTATATTGATATAATGTCCAACAAAGCTTTAAGGTGTATTGCAGCAGCATATAAAAAAGAGGATATAAAGAAATCAGAAGATGTGGAAAATAATTTAATATTTATAGGTGTTGCAGGTAGCATGGATCCGCCAAGACCAGAAGTAAAAGAGGCAGTAATGAAGTGTAAGCTGGCAGGAATCAAGCCTGTTATGATAACAGGAGATCACAAAAATACTGCACTGGCAATTGCAAAAAGTATAAATATATGTAATAGTGATGATCAAGGTTTATCAGGAGAAGAACTTGAAAAAATCAGTGATGATGATTTAGAAGAAGCAGTTAAGAAAATAAGGGTTTTTGCTAGGGTATCACCAAATCATAAGTTAAGGATAGTAAAAGCATTTAAAAAGAATAATAATATAGTAGCCATGACTGGTGATGGAGTTAATGATGCACCAGCTATAAAGGAAGCTGATATAGGTATAGCAATGGGAATATCAGGTACAGATGTAACTAAGGAAGCAGCAGCAATGATACTGACTGATGATAATTTTGCAACTATAGTATCTGCTGTAGAGGAAGGTAGAATTATTTATGATAATATAAGAAAATTTATTAGATATTTATTATCATGTAACTTAGGAGAAGTTCTTACAATGTTTTTAGCGTCTGTATTTTACTTACCTAATCCATTGACACCAATACAAATTTTATTTGTTAACTTGGCAACTGATGGTCTTCCAGCCATTGCTTTAGGAGTAGACCCACCAGATAAGGATATTATGATGCAACAACCACGTAGAAAGAGTGAAGGGATATTTGCTAGAGGTCTATGGGAAAAGATAATAGTTAGAGGATGTCTTATTGGTGTATGTACATTATTTTCTTTTGAGCTTGCAAGGCTTTTTGCTATGGATTTGGCTACTTGTAGGACTATTTCATTATGTACACTTGTAATGTCTCAATTATTACATGTTTTTGAATGTAGGTCTGAAAGGCATTCCATATTTGAAATTAAGATTTTTTCTAACCCATATTTATTGGGAGCAGTATGTGTTTCTGTAATTATGATATGTAGTATTTTATATATACCTTTCTTGAAATCAGTGTTTAACACTGTTTCATTAAATTTAGATCAATGGGCATTAGTATTATTTTTTTCAGGAATAATATTCTTAATAAATAGCGTGTATTTATATATTAAAAGTAAGGGAAAGAAGGAGTATAATTAAAAAGGTTGCTAGATAATATTTTGTATGTAATATACTATTAAATATTATCTAGCTTTCTTTGTTTATATAAAAGGTTAATAGAACATTATTATGAAATATTTAGTATATACTATAATATAGTTGAAAATATGAAATTAGGAGTATATAATTAAGAAGAATTTTATTATAGCAAATTAAGAAAATAAAGTGCTAATTTTAGACAAGCTTTTA
>OLQV01002732.1_pt1 | contig 11236 bp, 11 predicted proteins | sample 1672371 | NCBI WGS metagenome assembly OLQV01 (sample SAMEA3136676, study PRJEB25190) | human gut metagenome
CCGCCACGCCGAAGCCTATTTTGGTGCAGGTGAGCGTGCACCAGGCAACCGCTGCTGAGAAGCGCCGCGCATCGCTTGGCGCACCCATTCCCGAGAACCCCTATGCGCTGCCCGATTTCATGGCTGATGCAGCTGTGGCTCTGCGCGCGGCGGGCGCTCAGTTCCTGCGCGCGTGCGGCGAGGCGACTCCTGCATACACGGGCGCTTTGGCCGCAGGCGTTTTCGGCGCCGACAGCATTCGCTAATTGTTTGTCGGCAGGCCTGTCGGGATGTGCTAGGGATGTGCTAAATGCTCGCAGCGTTTAACACATTAAACCGAGGCCGTCACAATGCGTCGAGCAACAAGGGATGTGCTAAACGCTACGAGCATTTAGCACATCGGGGGCGTGGGCGGCAACGATCGCGCAGCGGCAGCCGCAACGGTTGTCACGGCTTTGGCGACAGCGGCGGCTTCCGACCTGTTAAACGCTACGAGCATTTAACAGGTGGCAACAGGTTGAAGATATAAAAGAAAGGAAACCACTGCATGGCTTTGCTTGAGAGAAGCGATTCGTATGGCGAAATGCAGCGCGTTGTGGATTATCTTTTCAAAAACACGCCCATCGTTGAGCGGCTTGATGTGATTCTGGCGGCGGAAACGTTCGACGTGTGCGCTGACATGCGCGAAATCGTGGAGCTGCTGCCGCCGGGCGCGTATACGCGCATCGCTTTATGCCAGCAGATGAACTCCTCGATTGCCGGCCATGGCTGGGGCTACACCTACGGCACTGTGGAGTAGGGCGGCGGCCTGGGGCGCTTGTGGTGTGCTGGCCGTTTTGCCGACGCGCCCATTTTGACGTCTTTGCTTGGTGGCTGCCGCATCCCTCATGCGACGATGTGTCGCATGAGGGGGCGCCTTGTGCCCGCATTGCGCAATGGGAGCCTATCGTCTTTTGCAGAATCTTTACCTTGCATTCACGAATCGGCTGCATTTCATCGCATGGGGTGCCCCTCTCATTTCTCACGTGGGAAAAGTTGCGCAACAAACTCGCTGTTTATCAGGTATGTTATCTGAAGGGCGCCATGTGGAAAGCGACCTTTTTATGAACAAGCCTGGTCTATTGTTGCGCGGGTAGCATATGCATCGATAGAATATGAGAGCTTGCGCCCGAGTGGGTGCGTGTTAGCGTTTCAATGCAACGAAAGAAAACTGCTTATGCCGGACCATTACAGCAACGGTGGCGCTCCTATGCCTCCTCGAAGGGGCTCTCACGCCAAGCCGCAAGATTCGGGCAGCCGGGTTCCCGAATCGGTTCGCTCGTTTATCACCCAGCAATCGAGCGCCCCAAACTCGCAGCACAGGGGATATAGCCCCCAAAGCACTGCCCCATTTTCCCGGCAGCAAAACCAGCAGCCAGGGTGGCAGCAAGACGAGGGCCAGGGTGCCTATCGTCCCGCGGGCGCGGCGTACCAGCAGCGCGTGCCCAGCGCGAACCAATTCCACAATGGCTTTCGCGCAGGAGTGGGCAGCGATTTCGATAATGACTTTGCCGCCTATGCTCCCGAGGCCGACGATGGTTTGCGCCGCGTGCGCAAGAAGCGTCACAAGGGCCGTCGCATTGCGCTTATCGTGTTTGCGGTGCTGTTCGCGCTTATTGTGGGCAGCGGCATCGCGCTTGCCGCGTATGTAAGCTCGCTCAACACGTCTATGGGCTTCGACGACAAGCAAGAAGAAGCCGAGATTAAAGAAGCCCTACAGCCGGCGAGCGTGAACGAATCGGCCGCCGAAAACAGCTCGGCGTTCTACATGCTTATTTTGGGCAGTGACTCGCGCGATGAAGGCGAAACCGCCAGCCGAAGCGACGTGACCATGCTTGCGCGCATTGACCCCGACAACGGTCAGGTCGACCTTATCTCCATCCCTCGTGACACCATGGTGACCATTGAGGGGCAGGGAAGACAGAAGATTAACGCTGCTTATTCCTTTGGCGGCGCATCGGGCGCAATCGATGCCGTTTCGTCTTTTGCGGGTGTGCCCATTACGCATTATTGCGAGGTTCATTTCGAAGAGCTCGAACGTGTGGTCGATGAGCTCGGTGGCATTTGGGTAAACGTCCCCGAGAGCTTCGATGCCGGCAATGGCGGCATGTCGTTCCAGGCGGGAAACCAACGTTTGAACGGCGCCCAGGCGCTCGCTTTCGCTCGTGAGCGCTATAACGTTTCGGGCGGCGACTTTGGTCGCGCCCAGGCCCAGCGCTTGGTGGTGCAGGCAATCATCAAGCAGGTGCTTGCATCGTCCCCGGCGCAGCTGCCGGGCCTTGTGAGCTCGCTCGCATCGAGCATTAGCACCGATTTGTCGGTAACCGACATCATCGCTATGGCGCAGCAGTTCCAGGCGAGTGACCTCACCTTATATTCGGCTGTGTGCCCGAGTTATTCGTTTAGCGAGGGCGGCGTGAGCTACGTGTGCCCCATGTTCAACGAATGGCGCGATATGATGTGTCGTGTCGATGCGGGCCTCGACCCCAACGACACTACGGCTGAAATCCCGCAAGCCCAGTCGAGCAACTTGAAATTGGGCGCTGCGAGCAATTCGCCCGCGCCAAGGAGCTATGAAGCCTTGGTCGCGAATGCCGGCCTCACCACGGACGATGTGGCTTCTGCACAGTAGTAACTACGGCGTTATTCGCCAAACGAGAAAGGCAAACCAACCATGACCCTGCTTGAGCTCTTGCAGCTTTTGCGAAAGCATCTGCGCTTGGTGATTGCGCTCCCCCTGGTGTGCGCACTCGCGATGGGCGTTGCGAGCTTTATGTTCCTGCCGAACACGTACACGGCCACCACGAGCATGTATGTGTTGGTGAAGGGCGAATCGACGAGCTCGTCGATGTCTACCGACCTTTCTGCATCGCAGATGGTCACTAACGACGTAGCGCAGCTTATCGACAGCGATCGCGTGACGAAAGACACCGCAAACGCGCTGAAAATGAAGAGCTTGGACGATTACAAAATCAGCGTCACGAGCCAAACTACCACGCGCGTTATTTCTGTTTCGGTAACGGGCGAAGATGCGCCGAGCTGCGCCATTATTGCCAACCAGCTCGCGAAAGACGTTTCCGACGTGGCGCAGGAAGTCATGGACGTGCAAAGCGTGAACGTTATCGACGAGGCCGAAACCCCCGAGGCTCCGAGCGGTCCGAACAGGGTTATGTATACCGCGGTGGCGTTCTTGGCGGGCTTGTTCGTGGCTATTGCGATTGTCGTGCTTAAAGACATGTTGAACACTCGTGTGCGCAGCGCCGAAGAGGTCGAAGAAATGCTGGGCATCCCGGTTATCGGTCGCATTCCGGCCATGAAGGAGTAAGCGATGGGAAAGAAGAAAAAAGCCGCCGATCGGCTCGTAGTGCAAAACGCCGCCAAAACGCTTTTTGCCAATATTCGCTTTGCCAGCGTCGACAATCCTATTCGTTCGCTCGTTCTAACGTCTTCTGTGCCGAATGAGGGAAAAACGACAGTTTCTATGCAGCTTGCCGCGGCTATTGCCCAAAGCGGCAAGCGTGTATTGCTCGTCGAGGTTGACATGCGCCGCCGTAGCTTGGCGGACATGCTGGGCGTTCATACACGCGGTGGCCTGTATGCGGTGCTTTCTGAGCAAATGCCTTTGCGCGCGGCCATTGTGCCTACGTCGCAGGGTTTTGATTTCTTGGACAGCGAACCCCATATTCCGAACCCTGTCGACATTTTGGCGTCGAAGCGTTTTGCGGGTTTGGTTGACAAGCTTTCGCGCGATTACGATTTCGTGGTGTATGACACGCCTCCCGTTGGAACGTTCGTTGACGCTGCGGTGCTTTCGACTCTCGTTGACGCTACGGCGCTCGTTGTTCGCGAGAACTTCGCTCGTCGCGATGAGGTCGCGAATGCCTATGAGCAGCTGCGCAAGGCCGATGCAAACGTGATTGGCGCTGTGATGAACTATTGCGAGACAGAAACGAGCGAGTATTACTACGCCTACTACAACAAAGAAGGGAAGCGCGTGAAAGAGCACGACGCTGCTGCAGAAGTGGCAGCGAGCCCGGCCGTAATGCCGAGCAAGCGCGGCGCCCGAAGCCATGCGGCTATGGGTCCGTCCGATACATTCTAACGATACTTCTGCACCTGGTCTGTTGTTTGCGGCCTGTGCCCTTTGACTGCGACGCCCGCGACTGCCGAAGTTGCGGGCGCCTTTGCATTCTGGCCGAACGAGCCGTTGCCAAAGGCTACAATAGGGCACCAACCTCAACCACGAAAGGAAGCGCCCATGCGTGATATCCACTGCCATATTTTGCCGGGCGTCGACGATGGCGCGCGTGATTTGGACGAGAGCTTGGCAATGCTCGAAGCTGCCAAGCAGGCTGGCGTTACGAGCATCGTGTGTACGCCGCATTGTCGTGACCCGTATTTCGACTATGACGCTATGTGGGATGCGTACGAATTGCTTGTGGCGCATGCGAATGGCTTCCCGTTGCAAATGGGATTCGAGGTGAACCACCGCAAGCTTATGGAATTGGGCATGCAATGGGCGGAATACCTGCATTTCGATGGCAGCAACGAGTTTTTGCTGGAGCTTTCGAGTCACTGCTCGGCGCGCGATTTCGAGGAATACGAGCGTACGATTTACGAGCTGCAGGGCATGGGCTATGACGTGATTATCGCGCATCCCGAGCGATACAAGGCCATTCAGCAAGACGTGAGCATTGCTGAGCGCTTGGTGCGTATGGGCTGCAAGCTGCAGGCGTCGGCCGATTTCGTTGCCGGCGGGCGTTTTGGCAAAGAAAAGAAACCCGCGAAGAAGTTGTTCGACGCCACGCTGTATCGCTATATCGCAAGCGATGCGCACCGTGTTGAACATTACCAATATTTGGCGAAGGCGAAAGCTGTGTATCGTTGTCGCGGTGCCCACGTGAAGTAGGCGAAGGTACGAGGGGCGTTGCGCAAAACACTGCGCATAGGGGGCACGTCAAAAGTCGTGCAACTTTCCGTATTTGTTGCAACGCGCGTGCCTTCGCAGTGTAGCATCGTGTTCACGGGCGGTTGCATTGGTGAAGATGCTGCATTTAATGGCGGATATACTTAAATATTTCTTTACACGCGTAGGGGGATCGTTAAAATTATATAATAAGATGCACCCCCCCCTTCTTTTTGCAAGGGGTTGCACCGAATGGCGTTACAAATGGGCCAATAATCATTGGCCTTTTTTGCGCTCAATTACGGGCCGTAACGTATACACCCTATCAAGCGTGCAATCGTCGCTTTGAGCGCGTTGCGTCGTTGTTCGGGAAATGAATAGTTCGTTGTTGGACCGCATTCGCGGTAGCGAAGCTATGCCCCGGAACCAATCCGAGTGTGGGTGGTGTGCGGGGTGATCGCGCGCGATGCGCCGCGATTTCGCTGCATTGCGATGCGATTGGCTTACTCAGAGACAAGGAAAGCGCCATGCGTATATATGCCATTCAAGTCGGAAGCGGCCAAGAAGCCAAAGTCGAAGAGCTCATTCGGCGTTTCGTCGACGAAAGCGTGATTGGCGAGATATTCGTGCCGCGCTTTGAGGCGATGCGTCGCTGGAAGGGCGAATGGCATAAGCGCACGGAGCGTTTGACTCCCGGCTACCTGTACGTAGAGACGAGCGATGTCGAGAAGCTCGCGCTGCAGCTGCGCCGTGTTCCGGCCTTTACCAAGCTGCTTGGCAACAACGAAGTATTCATTCCCTTGAACGGTGACGAGGTGGCTTGGCTCAATGCTTTCGCGGGCGATGAGCGCCGCGTGGTTGAAATGAGCGAGGGCATTATGGAGGGCAGCAAAGTAATAGTGCTGCGCGGGCCGCTTATGGGTCATGAGGCCGAGATTAAGCGAATCGATAGGCACCGCAGAACGGCCGAACTTGAAATTCGCATGCTTGGCAGGGTGAAAACGATACGGCTTGGGCTGGAGATTATTTCCAAAAGCTCCGCGAAAGCGTAGGGGCGGAAACGAATTGCCGGCGGCAATTGGGCAGCGAAAAGGAAACTGGCGGGAGGAACCCCAAGTAACGGGGACGTGATTTCAGCAAAAGGGATTCATTTGGATATGCAATTGGGTGAAGCGGAATATAGCGATATCTGCGTGGAAGGACGCGATTCGATAAAGCCAAGGAATGTCGGGCTCGATCGGGACGGCTATAGCCATGAAGATCGTCGCGAAGCCGCAAGGGTTGACGCAACTGGCAAGTATGAACCTAAGCTTACCGAAAATGGTATTCCAGACGAAGTGTTGGCGAAATTGCTGCCAGGCGATGATGTCATTGAACTTTCTGAGCCAACGATTGCGGGCGGAATTGGCTACCGTTTTGCAAAACGTGCTTTCGACATAGTATCTTGTGGATGCGCCCTAATTCTTCTTGCTATTCCCATGGGAGTGATAGCCCTTAAAATTAAAATAGAATCTCCAGGTCCCGTTATCTACGCGCAGAGGCGTGTAGGGAAGAATGGCAAGATTTTTAATGTCTATAAATTCAGAAGCATGTATACCGACGCAGAGGCTCGCGGTGCGCGGTGGGCCGCCGGGGATGACCCGCGCGTCACTCCGTTCGGTAAGTTCATGCGAGAGAAACGCATCGACGAGATTCCCCAGTTTTGGAACATCGTAAAAGGGGATATGAGCTTAATCGGGCCCCGTCCTGAAAGGCCGGCGTTTTGCCAAGAATTTGAGAAGAGGATTCATGGATGGGGCTATAGAACGCTTGTGCGGCCAGGCCTTTCAGGCCTGGCGCAGGTGACGGGCGGTTACGACCTGCTTCCGAAGGAGAAAGTGGTGCTTGACCTGGAGTACATCGAGCATCGCTCCATCGCTATGGACCTGAAGATCATATTGAAGACTCTCGGCGTTGTGAGCACGGGGGAGGGGGCACGATGAAGGTATGCGTCATTACCGCTGCGACGAATACCATCCCGCGTTTCCGTATCGACATGATTGACGAGTTCGTGCGGCGCGGCTGTGAAGTTGTAGTATTCGGCAACGAGCCGCATGAGCGGTGGGACAACTTTTTTGGGGAGCACGGCGTTTCCTATCGCACTTACTCCGTGTCTCGCAACGGCATGAATCCCGCGGTTGACCTCGCGACCAAGGACGCCCTCAAAAAGCTACTCGCTGAGGAGAAGCCCGATAAGGTCTGGACTTACCAGGCTAAGCCGAACATCTACGGCTGCATGGCCGCTCATGAGCTCGGCATAGAGGATATTTACGTGATGATGGGTGGGCTTGGCTCCGTCTTCCGCGCCCAGGACGCCAAGTCTAGGATCGTCCGTTCCATCGTCTCCGCAGAGTATCGCCATGCCATGCGCTACGCCAAAATCGTATTCTTCCAGAACATGGAGGACGTCGAGGTCTTCGAGGGTCTGCGTATCCTTAATCGCGACAAGGTCGTGCTGACCCGTGGCTCCGGCGTGAATATCTCCGCCTACCCGCAGGCCGCCTTCCCGCCCGAGATGAGGTTCCTCTTCGTTGGCAGGCTCGTTCGCGGTAAGGGCGTTCTCGACTACCTCGGCGCCGCGCGCATTGTCAAGAAGTCGCATCCTGAGGTCGGGTTCGATCTCGTCGGACCCTTCGACAGCAACCCTACCGCCGTCAAGCCCGAGGACATTCAGCCCTATATTGAGGACGGCACCGTTTCTTTCCACGGCGAACAAAAGAACGTCCGTCCCTTCCAGGAGGCGTCGTCCGCTTTCGTTCTTCCTTCATACTACGGTGAGGGTACGCCGAAGTCCGCGCTCGAGGCCATGTCGACGGGCAGGCCTCTCATTGTCGCGGACGCCGTCGGCTGCCGCGAGGTCGTGAAGGAGGGCGTCAACGGGTTCCTTGTGCCGCCTAAAGACCCCGAGGCCATCGCCGCTGCGATGACGCGCCTCGTGGAAGAGCCTGCCTTGAAAGAGCGCATGGGTTCCGAAAGTCGCAATATGGCGGAGGAAGTCTTCGACGTTCGTAAAGTTAATGATGTAATTTGTAGCGCTATGGGAGTTGATAATGCGTAGCCCCAAGAAATATATTCGTGCTTTTGTCCGTGTGCTTGGGACTAATCTGCGTTTGCTGTCGGGAAAGATTCTCCATGGGTCTTCTCTTCGCTTTAATCCTGTTACTTGCCTCGCCTTTTCAGATGGGGTTGATTTGTCATCGAAAGCAAAGGTTGATTTCGGAAAAGCTCTTCGAACCAGGGGCCGCTGCTCCTTTAATGTACAGGAACATGGCGAACTGGTCTTTGGCAAAGGCATTTTCCTGAACGAAGGATGCCAATTTAACTGTCGTTTCAAAATGCATATCGGGGATGGCTGCGAGTTTGGGCCTAATGTTCTTCTCTACGACCACGACCATGTTTTCAAAGGCGGCTCAATACATGAGGGCTCTTTCTCTTATGGTGAGGTGAGCATCGGATCCAATTGTTGGATTGGCGCGGGAACTGTTATTCTACGCGGAACGCGAATAGGCAATGATTGCGTTGTTGCAGCCGGCAGTGTGGTCAAGGGCGACATTCCGGATGGAACTTTATTCGTTCAAAAAAGGCATGCAAGCATGCTGGAAGTGAACTAAATAATATGCATAGGGTACTTCAATATATTGGCAGTCTCAATAGAGGTGGCGCGCAAAGCGCCATCTTGAATCTTTACGGAGAGATTGATCGCCGAGACTGGCAATTCGATTTTGTGGATCATGACGCCTCCGCTGGTGAGCTGGATGACAAAGTGAAAGCGATGGGCGGGTCTATTTACCATCTTCCCTCTCTCGAAGATGTGGGTCCTCATCGTTTTGCTTTGAATTGGAAGTCTTTCTTTTCCCTACATGATGAATGGCGGGTCATCCATTCTCATATGAGAACAACCGCTTCTCTTATGCTGCCCGTTGCCAAAAAGGCAGGGTTGGCCACTATCGTTCATAGCCACAGCACACGAAACGACGGAGGAATGAAGGCTGTCGTTAAGGCGGCGCTTCAGTACCCGATACGTTTTGAGTCCGACTTCTTCGTTGGGTGCTCAAGCGAGGCCGGGAAGTGGCTTTTTGGCGAGCGCGCGTTCAATAGCAATCGATATCTTTACCTGCCGAACGCTATTGATATTGACAGGTACGCCTTCGATGAAAACAAACGCTCTAGGCTCCGCAGCAAACTTGGCCTAGACGGCAAGTTGGTGTTTGGCCATGTCGGTAGGCTCCATGAATCAAAGAACCATGGCTTCTTAATCGATGTATTTGCTGAGCTCAAGAAGAAGTATCCCAATTCTGTTTTGCTCCTGGTGGGCGATGGCCCCCTTCGCAGTCAGATTGAGAGCGCAATCGATTCGAAAGGCCTAACTGATTCGGTTTTACTTCTCGGTAACCGTTCCGATGTGCCTGATTTGCTTCAGGCTATGGACGCCTTTGTTTTTCCCTCGAAATGGGAAGGGCTCCCGGTTTCGGTCGTAGAGGCTCTTTCCTCGGGCCTGCCTTGCTATATCTCCGACACGCTGACGCATGATGTGGATATATGCGATGCGGTCACTCGTCTTCCTATTGATGACCCGAGACCGTGGGTTGATTCGATATCGCTGCCGTGCAGGGTTGATGCAAGGCGCGATATCGAGGCAGCCGGTTTCGATATCCACGATTCTGCTCGGAAGCTCGTTGACCTCTATGAAAAGGCTGAACGCTTGGCTAACGAAAGGAAATGCCGTTGACGAAGTACATCATGCGGCTTGACGACGCATGCCCACATTGGGATGCTGAAAAATGGAATCGTATTGAATCAATACTTGATAGCCATGGGATTAAGCCTCTCGTTGGCCTGATTCCCTTGGTCGAGGACCCCGATCTTGTTAGATATCCTGAGGACGGTACGTATTGGGACCGTGTTGATGGATGGCAAAATAAGGGTTGGGAGCTCGCTCTGCATGGCTGCACGCACGTGTACGCTACGGAAGACGGCGGCTTGAACCCTGTCAACAAGCGTTCGGAGTTCGCTGGTTTACCGCTGAATGAGCAGCGCGAGAAAATTTCCCGCGGTGTTTCTGAGCTTGCGGGACGAGGCATTCATCCTCGGGTATTCTTCGCGCCCTCCCATACGTTCGATTCGAACACACTTGAGGCTTTGCGTTCTGAGAGCGATATCCGCATCATCTCGGACACAGTCGCTCTCGCCCCCTACTCTAAGTATGGGTTTACATTTGTTCCTCAGCAGTCTGGCAGTGTTAGATCTCTTAGGATGCCCGTGGTGACCTTCTGCTATCATCCCAATATCATGGATGAGTCTGACTTTAGTCTGCTCGAATCGTTTCTCAGCCAAAATGGCGATAAGTTCATTGCGTTTCCCGTGGAGCAAGTGAAGAATGGCCCAAGCTTTTTGGATTTCGCTGCCCGTGCGCTTTACTTTGCCAGAAGAGCATAGGCGGGCGTAGATGAAGATTCTGTTTTATATAAACCAAATTTACGAAGGTGGTGCGGAGCGCGTCATCACGCAGCTCGCTTCCTCCTTTGCCGATTTGGGACACGAGTCAATACTTGTGACTTCGTTTGAGCACTCTGGGGAATATTCGTTCTCGGAAAATGTCCGTAGGCTTTCCCTTGAAGGGGAGGAGCTAAAACAGTCCAGGATCAAAAGGAACGTTTCACGAGTACATAAGCTCAGGAAAATAAATAAGGCTGAAAAGCCCGATATCGTTCTCTCATTCATGCAGGAGCCAAACTTCCGTGCTCTTATCGCGTCAATCGGACTTCCCTGCAAGAATGTCGTTTCTGTACGTAACGATCCGGTCAGAGAGTATGCTGGAAAACTCGGTTCATTTGTCGGCAAGGTGCTTATGCCTCTATTGGCGGACGGCTGCGTCTTCCAAACTAAGCAAGCATCCGAGTGGTTCCCGGTGCGTCTTCGCGAAAAGTCCAGCGTGATTCCTAACGAGGTTGCCCATGTCTTTTTCGAGACTGAGCGATCGGACAAGGAAGCCTATTGGGTTGCCATGGGTAGGCTCGCTCCGCAAAAAAATTATCCGATGATGATAAAAGCTTTTGTGGAAGTCGTTAAAAGGCATCCCGAGCAAAAGTTGAAAATATACGGTGCTGGACCTCAACGCGCAGAACTTGAGAACCTGATTTCAAATCTCGGCTTATCCTCCAACGTATTCCTTTGCGGTCAAACGCATGATGTTCCTTCTGCTCTCTCTGACGCTATCGGTTTTCTCATGACCTCAGATTATGAGGGGATGCCCAATGCGCTCATGGAGGCTAT
>OLQV01002744.1_pt1 | contig 11187 bp, 9 predicted proteins | sample 1672371 | NCBI WGS metagenome assembly OLQV01 (sample SAMEA3136676, study PRJEB25190) | human gut metagenome
TCCCCGGCGGCACCTACCCCGTCAGCGACGCTCTGCTGGCTGACCTGAAGGCCGGTGTCCAGGGCCAGCACGCTTCCAACCTGGGCGGCATCCTGGCCCGCGAGATCGGCGACAGCCTGGGCATCCCCAGCTACATCGTTGACCCCGTCGTTGTCGACGAGCTGACCAACAAGGCCCGCATCTCCGGCATGCCGGAACTGCCCCGCCGCTCCATCTTCCACGCCCTGAACCAGAAGGCCGTGGCCCGCCGCTTTGCCAAGGAGAACGGCAAACGCTACGAGGATCTGAACCTTATCGTCATCCACATGGGCGGCGGCGTTTCCGTCGGTGCCCACAACCACGGCAAGGTCGTCGATGTCAACAACATTCTGGACGGCGAAGGCTGCTTCAGCCCCGAGCGCAGCGGCACCGTACCCGTTGGTGACCTGGTCAAGATGTGCTTCAGCGGCAAGTACACCCAGCAGGAAGTTTACAAGAAGATCTGTGGCAACGGCGGTTTCAACGGTTACCTGCACACCAACGATGCCCGCACCGTGGGCAAGATGGCCGACGAAGGCAACGCCGAGGCCAAGCTGGTCTGGGACGCCTTCTTCTACCAGATCGCCAAGGACGCCGGCGCTATGGCCGCTGTCCTGCATGGCCAGGTCGATCAGATCATCCTGACCGGCGGCATTGCTTACAACCCCAACACCGAGAAGTACCTGAAAGAGTATCTCGGCTTCATCGCTCCCATCACCGTTTATCCCGGCGAGGATGAGCTGCTGGCCCTGTGCCAGGGCGCCCTGCGCGTGATGACCGGAGAAGAGAAGCCCATGGAGTATTGATACCCGCCCCCTAAACAGCAACAGCCTCTGCCCGAAAAGGCAGAGGCTGTTTTTTTGTGTTTTATCGGCCAACCGTGGTATCAGCTTCCAAAATTGCATCATTTTGTTCTTTGTACTTTGCGGCGGTCTCGTCGTCCAGCACATAGACCGTCACCGGGATGACAGCGTTATCCACCGACTCATCATAGGTCTCATAGTACAGATCGATGAACGCATGGCCGGTCATCATAGCCGTGCCGGTATCCGCAGCGTAGGCATAGCCATAAACGAATTTTCCGTCGTCGCTGGTGATGTACATCAGGGAACCATACGGAATGATGCTGGGGTTGATGGCCACAGTGCCGTAGGTCAGGCGGCGGCCGCTGGCCCCCTTGGCACTGCCACTGGCCGAGTAGGCCGTGGCGCGCTGGCTGGTGTAGACGGCAGCGACACCTTCCACGGGCACGCCATCCTCGACCTCAGGGCCCATGAAGCTGGAGACAGACGCCTGTTCTCCATAGACTTTCTGGATGGTGGGGATCATGCCGATCTGGGTCTCGCGGCCGATCTCCTCGGTGTCGACCTGCTGGCCGTCCACCCAGGTCTCGCGGTAGGTTACAGTGTCCAGGCCATCTGTCCCCTGCTGGACCACCTGCACTTTGTCCTGTTTGCGGTAATACAGGCTGGTGGGAATCTCCTCCACCTCGCTGGGGACGGTCTCGTCCTCGGTGTACTCCACGTAGCTGACGCGCTGCAGGGTGACGCTGCTGCCCTCGGGGACGGTCTCGTCGGCGGCGGGGGTCAGGTAGTCCTCCTCGGTGTAGGTCAGGCCCGCCTGGGTCAGCAGGTCGCGGGTGGTCGCGCCGGTAGTGATGATCTCCTGGGTCTGGCCGTCCGCTGTGACCGGCACAGTGTAGGCCCGCAGCACCTGCATCAGCTCACCGTCCGGTGTCTCCGAGGTGACGATGCGGTCGTTTTCCCCCAGCGGGGCCACGCCCGCCTGGGCTAGCACAGCGGCCTCGGTCTGGTTGACCGTCAGGATGCGGGTGCTGCCGCCGTGGGTGTCGGTAACGGTGACAAAATGCAGGGCAGAGGTCGTGAACATGATCACGCCCGCCAGTGCCACCGCGCCGCCCATCAGTGCGCCCCACTTAGGGCCAGCCAGTGCCATGCGGCGGCGGAAATGCTCTTTTGTTTTTACGGATAAAGGCATAAGGGCTCCTTTTGCACAAAAAAGCGCCGGCCCCGCAAAGGACCGACGCCGGAAATGCTGGTTATTTGCTGCCGCGCGGGACAGCGTAGTGCAGGATTTCTTGCTTTGCGTTTCGGCTTGAAATAATAACACAAAATCGTGCATTTTGCAAGTCTTTTGACAAAACAGCCGCACATGTTACAAAAATGTGCGGCATCCCGGGCCGCTTTTGTGCTTGTTGCCCAGCCTTACGCGGGGCCGTGCTGTAAGCACAGCCAGACTGCGCCGCCGGCATACTGCTGCACCTTGGTCAGCCACAACGGCGTGGCGTCGCGGCCCATCGGCAGGCCGGATTCGGCCATGGCAGCGCCGACACCCTCCCCGTTGCCGTAGGCCTGGGCAATATCGATCGGCGGTAGCCGACGTCGATAGCGTTTCCTGCATATTTTATGCCATTTTTTCAGGCGGGCAAGCGCAGCAAGGATATATAGCAGCCCGATGTGCGTCGGGTAAAAAATCCAGCTTTACACCCCGTTTCTTTCATTATACCAGAAGCGGGGGTGATTTTGTGGTTTTTTGACAGGCTGAGGAAGGCTCCGGCGCTTTTGGCACCGGAGCCTTCCTTGAGTCTTACTTTGCAAGTACAACGGAAATTTTGATCTCCTTTTCCGCCTCGCTCAGGTCGAACGCACCGCCGTCTGCGACGCTGACACGCAGTTCATACAGTGTGCCGTCGGCCAGGGTATCCACGGCAGCGCCTGTCTCATCCGTGATCGACCACAGCTCTTTGCCGACCTCCGCCAGCTTTCCGTCTGCACCGTAGGCATAGAGCTTCAGCTCAGCGGCGCTTCCGGAAAGATTGTTCATCCGGAACGAGACCGTCGTGTTGGGATGAACATTTTCGACCGTCACAGTATTGCGCCAGCTGGCGACCGTGCCGTCACCGCCGTCCTGCTCAAACTGTTCCTGTGTCAGTACGTTCCGCGCGGCCTTATCGAGATCGACCTTGCGGTAGGGCATTTCGGGAAGATACACAAAGCGGTCCTGCAAGCACAGCAGCTCCAGATAGCCCGTCGGGCAGTAGAGCGCGTTGCCGCTGTTTCCGGCATACATACCGATAGCCATGTTATTGTAGCCATATTTGTTGGAGACGTCCATGGTGAATACCGTCTCGCCGGTGGCAAAGTCCAGAATGATGTACTGCCACATGCCGCTTTCCAGATCCTGCACATAGCCGTAGATATAGCCCGTCGCGGTGGAGAGCTTGAGAATCGATGTATCGCTCAGGTCATTTCGAGACCAGATGCTCTTCATCTCATAGCCGCTATCGGTTTTCACGGTGTCCACGCGCTCGACGCCGGGCGCAATCATGCAGTTGCCCTTTGTCAGCCAGTTTGTGTCATAGATGTTGGCATAGCTCTGGATGGAGGAATCGCTGTCGGGATCGGCAAGGCCTGCGCTGCCTGCGCCGAACCAGTTGCAGACAATCGTGCTGACGGTGCCCTCGCTGTCATCATAGACGATGGCAGAGTTTTCAACCGCCACCTGATAGCCCTCGGGCAGATCATCCAGAACCGGCATGCTTGCAACGATCTCACCGGTCTTCATATCGAGCGCCAGCAGCTTGACTGGATCCGCATTGTCGGTGAACATCACAAGATCCGGCGTCAGCGACGGGGAGCAGCCGCCGCCCCAGGCAAGACCGCCGCCGGTGGTCTTGTCGTTTTCGCCGCTGACCTTCGCGCCGACGCTCTCATACGGTGTGCACCAGACAGCCTCGACACCGTTATTGGCACGCAGCAGATAGCAGTTCTGGTTTGTCAGGATGACCGCGCCGTCCTTGGAGGCGGCAATCCCGTTTTCCGCACCCTCGCCGAGCGCCAGCCCGTAGACGAAGACGGCCTTCGAAAGTTCGGCCTGCTCTCCGTTTAGGATCGCCTCGATCGCCGAGTGGGCGATGTAGCCGAGCACGCCCTGCTGCTCACGCTCGGGATAGATGCGGAAGCCGCCGGTGGCAAACCAGAGGTTGCCGTCGTAGTCAAAGACCACGGAAAGAAGATTCTGCGTCAGCTCCTTGCCGAGCGCAGCTTCGGCTGCCGCCTTGATGTCAATGTCCAGTACCTTTTCAAATTCAGGCAGGACGTTTCCTGCTTCATCGGTTGCCCGCAGCATCAGCACATGGTTGTTGCTGGTGGGGCAGACGATGCGGTTTTCCGAGTCCAGGAACGTGTAGGAGCTCTGGATGACGTAACCACCGCCGTCGTGCTGCTTCGGAGAGAAATAGCCAAGAGTCTTCGTCTCTTCGGCATTCAGATCGCGGATGGCGATGCCGCCGAGCAGCGGAACGACTGCGTGGCCGTAGCTGTCAAAGTAAATGGCAGGCGAAGCGTTCGCGTTGGTTTTTTCATAGGAAACATTGATCTCCGGATAGATGCCAAGCGGCAGGACTTCATCCGTAGAGTCGGTATTGTAGCCGTCGTGGTGAATGTTGGCGTCGCTCTTTGCCATATAAGGGTTTTCGTCAACACGTTTGGCATTCATGGCCTTTACCGGCAGGGCAGCGCTTACCGCGGAGTCTGTATCCGATGCAAGCATGTCGGAAGACTGCTTCGCACCGCAGGCCGCCAATGTCAGGCACAACACACCGGCCAGCAGAAGGGTTGGTACAGAACATTGTAACTTTTTCTTTTTCATTGATATCCTCCATTTTTGTGCTTGTTGTCTTGGTTTGGTTCGATGCCCGTTTATTCAATCCAGGCATTCAGTCCTCGCCGGAATGCTTCCTCGGAAACCGGCTCCAGCAGGAAATAGTCTGCCCGCAGCCGGAAGGCGTGAAGGGAGAAATCCAAGTCGCTGCACCAGATCATCCGGCACGCGGGGCATAAGGAGCGAAGATGCTCCGCTGCATTCAGTCCTGCCACTCCGGAAAGTGCAATGACGGCATTGGTTGGAGCATCTTTCTGCGCCGTTTCAAAAAAGCGTTCCTGGTCGTCATATTGCATGACCTGCGGAAACAGCCCCTTCGCTTCACAAAACCGGGTAATTTGCTCGGCGTAGCGCTGCCGCTCTGCTTCCTGTTCTGCCAGCACGGCAATACGATACACAGATTTCCCTCCTTCCTTCATCCGATTTGGCATTTTGCTTGCGCTCAGTATAAAAAGGCCATTCGGTTTTTTCAAGCGCCGTAGCACGAAAGGGGCGATTTTGGCACGAATTCCGACAGCGGTTCTTTGTCATCCTCGACACGCTGTGATATAATTATCTTGGAATTCAAGCACAAGGAGAGAACCCTGCATGAGAATTGCGATTGTGGATGATCTTGCTGCGGAACGTGCACTGCTGAAAGACCGGCTGGAGCAGCAGCTTCACCGGAGAAATGTGCAGGCGGATATTCTGGAATACGAAAGCGGCGAGACATTTCTGGAAGCGGCAAGGAAAGCGCCCTTTACTGCCGCATTTCTGGATATTTATATGGATGGCATGACGGGCATGGAGGCGGCAAAGAAGCTGCGGAAAACCGACACGGACTGCCTGCTGGTTTTTACCACGACCTCGACCGACCATGCGCTGGAGGGCTTTCAGGTACGGGCGCTGCACTATCTGGTCAAGCCCTTTACCGAAGCGGACATCGACGTGCTGACGGACGAGCTGCTTGCCCGCATACCGCAGCCGGACAAATATATGGAGCTAAAGGTGGAGGGAAGCGAGATCCATCTGCGCTATCAGGACATCGTCTACGCAGAACACTTCGCCCACTTGATCTACGTCCATACGACGGTTCAAAAGACGCTTGCCACACGCCAACCCTTCAAGACGTTCATCGCCCCGCTAAAGGATGACACACGCTTTTTTGTGTGCGGGCGCGGCGTGATCGTGAATCTGGAACACGCGAAGGATCTGGAAGGCGCCGCCTTCCGCATGGCGGACGGAAGCCGCGTGTTTGTCAGTCAGGACCTTCTGAAAAGCGCCCGGCAGGCGCTTATGGAGTTCTTGCTTCAAAGGGGGCGGATGGCATAATGGAGCTGCTGCGTCCAATTCTGGAGCTCGGCGTGGTGATTCCCGGCATGCTGCTTGCCTACTTCCCGGCAAAATCCAGCTTAAAGCAGCCGCTGTCAAAGCTTGTTTTGTGGCTTGTTCCGCTGCTTGCGCTGCTTTGCGCCGCCGGAGGCGTGGTGTGCTATGCGCGCCGCATGCCGACTGCGCCGATGCTTGCAGGCCTAACCTTGCTTGCAGTCGTGATCTACATAAAAACGCTCCGGATTTCGCTTTGGAAATCCGGAACGATTGCGTTGTCCGTCTGTGCGGTATTTGCCTGTATCAACAGCCTTTCAAGAGCGATCAACGCCGCTATGCTGGCCGGTTTGCCGCAGGCGCAGGCTGCGCCATGGTTCTGTCTGCGGGCCGTGATTTGCTATCATGCGATCTGCTGGCTGTTTGCCGCCATCGCCTATTATCCTGCGACGCACAGCGTGCGGAGAATGGTCGAGGATGAAAATTTTGCGCAGACCTGGTATGTGTTCTGGGTGCTGCCGCTGGTGTTCATTGCGCTGAATCTGTTTATGATTCCCAAGTATGCGGACACGCTCTATACCGGGCGTGTTTTGCAGGGGTATTTTGTGATCAGTATCACACTTTTGTTTTTGATGCTTTTCTTCAACGCAATCTTCCTTCTGATGGCGATCAGCATCAACCGGAATGTGAGATTGCAGCAGGAGAACCAGCTGCTTTCCATGCAGCAGCAGCGCTACGAAAGCCTGAAAGCTGCCATTGAGGAAGCCCGGCAGGCGCGGCACGATCTGCGCCACCAGCTATGTCAGCTCGCTGCCCTTGCAGAAGAAGGGAATCTTGAAAAGATCAAAGCCTATCTCTCCGGTGCGGTTTCCAGAATTCCAAGTCTTGAAATGCATTTCTGCGAAAACCGGGCGGCAGACGGCGTGGTCGGGTATTACTGCGCACTTGCGAAGCGGGAGCAGATCCCATTTTCCGTGCAGCTCGATCTGCCGGAATGTCTTCCTGTAGACGAAATCAATCTGTGTCTGGTTCTCTCGAATCTGCTGGAAAATGCGCTGGAAGCCAGCCTGCGCACCGCGCCTGCCCGACGCAGGATCAAACTGACCGCCTATCTGCATGGCAACAGTCTGGCACTGATTCAGGTTGAAAACACCTATGACGGAGTCATCCGCGAAAAAGGTGGCGTCTTTCAGTCCTCCAAGCGAAAAGGAGACGGCGTCGGACTTCAGTCCGTCCGTCACATCGCAGAAAAATCCGGCGGGGTGAGTACGGTTACCTATCAGGACGGTCTGTTCTGCGCAAAGGTCATGCTTCGTGGATAATCATGCCCGGCCTTTCCAAAACGGCACGACCACAGATTTCAGCAGTCTCGCTTCCGGCAATCCCTGTATGTACCGGATCGCCGTTTTTGCAAAGACGTTAGATTTCACTGTGTCCCAATCTGCCAGTTTTACTATCTCGGCTGTGCCGTTTTCAAAATCGAACCGAATTTCACCCCATTCGCCGTCGTTGTCCGCCTGATATTGGTAGACAGCGGCGGCTATTTTTTTGTTCTTCTTGCAGCGCTCGGTCTGTTTCAGCGTCACGGTATGGACCACACTGCTTTCCAGCAGCTTCAGCCGAAGCTTGTCCAGTGTGCGCCGGTAGAATCGCTCCGCACCGCTGGCTGTCGTTCCTTCAAAATCCACCGCTAAATCTTCAAAGGTGGACTGCGTGGACAAGGGGCTGACGCGCCCGCAGGTCATGCAGATGGCGTTCCGCTTTTCCAGATACCATTGCTCTTTGTAGGAAAGCTGCTCAAACGCTGCCGTGACCGCCTTTGCCTGTATTCCGTTCCATATGATTTCGGCGTAGTTCCAGCTATCGTCGCGCGTCACATCCTCGCCGGTTTCTTCGCCGTCCTCGTCCTGCTCCGTGCGGTAGAGGGAAACAATGCTGCGGTTGCGCTGGGCAATGGTCAGCAGCTCATCTGCGGATACGCTATCGTCCTTGTACCCGCTTTGAGCGGCAAACTCGGAAACGACCTCTGCGCGACTCTTGCCTGAACCGTTGTAGATTGCGCCGATCTGGCGTACACGCCGGTACTCTGCAAGACTGGCAAAGGAACCGGCTTCTCCCATCATACGGCAGAACAGCAGCCCGTCCTGAATATAATGTTTCGCGTATTTCAGGAATTCTGTTTCCTGCGCCGGGTCGAACCTCGGCAGGCAAAACAGCAGCATTTGCAAGATTTCCAGCTTGTAGTCCAGAAAACGCGCCGGGTCGTAGCGGTCAATTCCGCTACGGGTGAGAAACCGGTAAATCACGCTGTTCAGACGCTTTTCAAAGTGGTGCAGGAAGAAGGAAAAGTATGCAAGGTCTTTGTGACGGACAGCTTCGCATATGTAGTCGTTCAGCTCCATTTGCGGCGGTTCCGGGTCAAGCTGAAAGACGTTCCGGACTTCGCGCATGGTCAGGCTGTCCTCATTGGCGAACGGCACTTTGGACGCATAACCGGACAGTTCCCATGTGTAGCCCGCAAGCTGTGCCGGTATCAGTTTGTCACGGTTATCCTCCATGTCTGCACCTCTTCCATCGTGGATTTTGATTACCGCTTCCTATTCGCTTTCGCTTCTGCCAACAAAGCCGCCTGCTCCATTTCGGCGGCGTAGCTGCCCTGCGCATAGTCATTGTCTTGCAGCGCCTTTTCCAGCTTGCTTTTTGCCAGTGCTTTCATTGCGGCGGCGGTCTGCTCGTCCAGCGTACCGCGGCCAAGATACTGCGTGATCGTGTTGAACCGCTTCGTATAGATTTTCTTGATGGGATGATCTGCGGCAAGCTCCCGCTGCTCCCGTCCACGAAGATTCCCGACTTGACGGCAGGTGCGCCCGCGTTTGTCTCCGGGAGCCAGACCGTCACAGTACTTGGCATATCTTGCGTCAGTGGTCAGGAACCATTTTCCGCAGACGGCGCATTTCCTCGGCGCGTGTCCAACGCATAGACCCTCGTACAGATCGGAGCGGAACATAGACACGAAAGACACGGCGCATGAGCTGCGGCGCGTCTTGAGCGGAGCGGACGGAAGATACATATTGAATTGTTATGTTGGAAAATGCCTGCCATGACTTGTCATCCAGCGACAGCTTCGGCTGTCCGGAGAATATCCTGCCAAACACCTGCGCATAGCCGTCCGGAGTCCGCTTCCCCTTATGCAGCTCGTCTGCAAACGCCGTCATACCGCTTTTGTAGTTGCGAATGGTGGCAGGGAGCTCCTCCGCAAGGGTGATGATCTTCGTTATGCCAACGCCCTGCCTGAACTGTTCGTTGAAGGTGGCCAGCAGCCCAACCACGGCGGTAGCCTGCACATAGGCAAGGGTATTCTGAATCCCTTCCTCCGAGAAGATATGCTCCACACGCCCGTTGTAATAAGCAGCGTCGGCACGGGAAAACGGCAGTGTATCCTTCGCAAGCTGTATCATATGCAGAACACTGCCCTTGGCAGGACGAAGCAACTCGGCAGTCAGATTGTTCTCATTGATTGCCGCGACGATCTTCTGCAAGGGAATACTTGCCTGTGCCAGCTTTTCCCTCAGCGTATCCGGGATGTTCAGAGCTTCACAGCCAATGGTGCCGCCGGGTACGGTTTTGCCCTCGTAGGTCACGCTGTCCTGCCAGTAGTCCAGCGTCAGCAGATTGTGGTCAATGATTGGTGTAGCCATGCGATTCCTCCTGTCACGTTTTTTAAAATGAACTTGTCATGCCATCCGCCTTTTTTTTACGAATCCGAACATAAAACAGACAGAGAGGTGCGAAAGCCGCCGCTCAAATCTATTTTACGGAGGATAACGCATGAATTGCTTTCAGAACGTCAAATATGGCGTAAGCTGCCGGGAGGCGGCGGAGCGGTACGGCGTGGAGGTCAACCATTACGGCATGGCTCTTTGCCCGTTCCACAATGACCGGCATCCTAGCCTGTATGTGGCGGACGACCACTACCATTGCTTTGCCTGCGGGGAACACGGAGATGTGATTGACTTTGCCGCAAAGCTGTTCGGCTTGCCGCTCTATGAGGCGGCGCAGCAGTTGGCCGCAGACTTTCACCTCACACCGGAGAAGCCGCCCAGCGCAGCGGCGCTCCACGCAAAGCGCATCCGAACAGAAGCACAGCAGCTCATAAAAAACGAGCGGCTGTGCTTTTCTGTTTTGTCCGATTACGCCCGCGTCCTGCGGAGCTGGAAGGTACAGTATGCGCCGCAATCACCAGCAGAAGCACCGGATAAACGATTTGAGGAAGTCTGTCACAAGCTGGACGAGGCGGAATATTACTTGGATATTCTTGCTTTCGGGGATTCCTATGAACGCGCCGAAGTGGTCAGTTATCTGCTTGCAGATGGTCGGTTGGACAAGCTCAAGGAAAAAATCAATGGGAGGGCGCGTGAACAAGAAGTATGCAGAGCTTGATTTCCCAGCATGGTTCGATGGCAAGGACGTCAATGAGGCAGCTTTTGCCGGGAGTTTCTGTCAAAGAACAAGCTCATCTATGCGGACAACGCATTTTTCACATCGGACGGACGGCTAACAGACCCGCTGCTGCTGAAAGAGAAAATCTACACCGAGCTGGAGTGCTGCGCCGCAAGGAACATTCCGCGCACCATTTCCAATATCGTGGAGATCATGAAGCTGGCAGCTCACACAGAGAGCTTTCCGCCAAAGCCAGATGAAATTCATGTGCAGAACGGGACGCTCCGCACTGACGGCAGCTTTCTTGCGGGACGGTCTGAGATCGTGCGCAGCCGGTTTCCAATCGACTACAATCCGCAGGCAGGAAAGCCGGTTGTCTGGCTTCGGTTTCTTTCCGACCTACTCTACCCGGAGGACAGACATCCCAACCTTTCAAGAGTATATCGGCTATTGCCTCATTCCCAGCACCAAAGGGCAGCGCATGATGATCCTCAAGGGCGAGGGCGGCGAGGGAAAATCGCAGATCGGTCCTGTGCTGGCACGGCTGTTTGGCTGCAATATGAAAGACGGCAGCATCGCCAAAATTTCCGACAACCGGTTTGCCCGCGCCGATCTGGAACACATTCATCTTCTTGTGGATGACGATATGAAAATGGAGGCGCTGAAGCAGACCAACTATGTCAAATCCATTGTTACCGCACAGGGCAAGATGGATTTGGAACGCAAAAGCGTCCAGAGCTA